>PDWI01002148.1_pt1 | contig 47982 bp, 42 predicted proteins | sample 1430891 | NCBI WGS metagenome assembly PDWI01 (sample SAMN01162508, study PRJNA174530) | Oral metagenome, whole genome shotgun sequencing project. | biome: Marine environment; feature: Marine mammal; material: Swab sample of the gingival sulcus; isolation source: swab sample of gingival sulcus...
CGCCGGGTGCCGGGCTGAAGGTGTCGTTTGCCGACGAGAAGGCACGCCTGACCGATGCCTGGCAGGTCCTGCTGAGTAACTATCCCGCCTATGACAATGCCGTCAACGCGACAGTGGCCAGGAACAGCCCGAAGATCAACGAATTCGATGACGTGTCCAGTCAGACCACGCGGATCACGAAGCAGCTCTACAACGCGATACGGGAGATGCCGGAACAGGACCGGCGGATCGTGATCGGGCGGCTGATCTCCGATGTTGCGGTCGAAAACACCGTGGAGAAGGGCATGGCGCTGCGGCAGTTGATCTCGTCCGGGATGATGACGCCCGATGTGCAGGCCTACGATCTCACTCGCGAGAAGGCGCAACGGCTCGCCGACATGGCAATGAATGCCGTGAACGAGTTCATCTGGGAAATCGACATCAATCGTCAGCTGGCGTCGAACACGGCATCGACGATCCTGCGGGTGCAGGCCGTCAGGGACTCGGTCAGTACGGCCCTGTCGCCGGGAGACGTCGGCCCGACCGGCGGCGTGGACGTGTTCAACGGCGAGGTTCAGCAACGCTCGGTTACGTCCTCGGGCTCGGGCTCGGGCTCGAACAGCAATGAAACGCCGGGCGGGCCCGACCCCGCCTCGCCAGCGGGATCCTTCAACGGCGAACCTGGAAATCGCTGATGCGGGTTTTTCGCATGCAATGGCTTGCCATGCCTTGATCAACGAGTCACAGGAGCAGCTCTCATGGAAGTTGAAGGTACGTTGGCGTTGTGGACCACCCTGATCGGGTGGTACCACTACGGGGAAATCTGGAATCTGCTCGTTCACACGGGGCTGGCGTTCCTGCCGGTGGTGGGCATGGTGCTGGACCATCTCCGAAACGCTCGGGCATCCGGTTCATTGATGAACACCTCGGGCGAGGTCATTTCCGGCATCGAAGTCGATACCATCATCATGTTGATGGTCATCGTTCTTGCCGTAAAACCCTGGCCGACGGCCGGCATATCCGCAGCGACGCTGACCTACACTCCGACGCCGAGTGTCTTCACGGACAACACGAATCCGGTAAGGCTGGACGATAACAATGTGAATGGCGTGTACAACTGGGAATCGGCGACGCCGTATCAGGCCGGTGGCTCGGTCCAGGTGCCGCTGGCCTGGTACCTGGTGATGCAGATCGGTCAGGGGCTGTCGTATTCACTCATACGCAATCTGGACGACGGTGGTCAGCCCTATCGGGCATTGCGTGCCGTGGCGGCGCGTGCACAGATTTCCGATCCCGGACTGCGCATGGCACTCAACGAATTCGCCAGTCGCTGTTACGTCAAGGCTCTCGCCGTCTACAATCGGGAAAACGAAATCCCGAATAATACGCCAGCAGACGAGCTCCTTGGTGCCGACATCGGCTGGATGGGAGCAGAAGAGCTCATGAGCATTTATGAGCGGATTCCCGTCGGCAGGCCGGTAGCAGGTTTCCCCTACGATCAGAACGTGGACACGGAGTTCACGTCGAATGCAGCGAATAAGGGGGATCCCTACTGCAAAAATTACTGGACCAAGCTGAGAGATGACATCTACAACGACGCCGTGGTGAAAGGGGATGTAGGTGTATTGAACCGCATATACGCCAAAGTGGGAAATAAGTTGTGGTTTCTTGATCCTGGTAATGATGAAAAGCACAAGAATTCTGTTGCAAGAATATACCTCGGCAATTTCAAGGCCGACTACTCACCTCTGGCCGACCAGATCATTGCAGCACGCACAGGTGACTCAGGTTACGTGATGAAAGGAGCTCGTGGCATAGCAGATGCATTCCAGGCCTATGATCTCAGCAAGATGGCCGTCGCATCGGAATTCTTCCTCAATGCGATCATTCAGTTCGTCGTCTACGCACAGGCGTTCATGCTGATGTTTCTCTACACCTTGCTGCCGCTGATACTGCTTTTCGGCCGATATTCGCTGGAAAGCGTGATCAATGTCGCAATGGCGATCATCATGCTCAAGTTTCTTCCGGTGGCATGGGCCATCATTGCCAGTTTCGACAACTTTCAGGGCCTGGCACTCTGGGAGGGGCGATCCCATGTCGGCACGCTGATGTCCGGCGGCGTGGACGACCTCAACGCTCGTCTCATACTGAATATCGCAACGGGTCTTCTGTATTTCATGTCGAGCGCCATGGTGATGGGGTTCATTTCTCTGGCGGGTACGAGAAGCGCTTTCTCGGTGTTCCGTTCGTTGAGCGGACACTCCTCGCGCAGTGGCGGGATTTCGGAAACCACCGGCGCCGGCGCCGCTGCCGGAACGGGCAAGGCTGCCGTCGGTCTGGGAACTCGTTTCGTGGCTTCAAGAGCACGTGCCGCCGGCGGAGCGATTCGAGCCGGTGGCGCCATGCTCAGGTCACGACGCCGGTGACACCGGGCGAGAGCCAGGCTGCATGATCGGCTTCGGCGGAGCGCGGTTGACTAAGGTGTCCACAGATAGACCGAGCGAACGGCCGAGTCTGCCGTGAACGCTGCCAGTGCATCCGGCAGAATGCCCGGTTCGGGAAGGCTCACCCTTGCCTCGAGGTCGAACACGTGATCCGTGGGGCGATCGAGTACCGGGGCGAGGGCCAGTTCATAGGCCTGAGTGTCTATGGATTCATGGTTCTTCGTGATCTCACCGATCACCTGCTGCCTGAGTGCCTCGAGACGATGCGGCTCCGGGGCATGGCTGGACAGTTCGGCGAGCACGCGGTCGATTTCGCTGACTACCTTGTCGGCATTGTCGGGATCGGAAGCGAATTCCACCACCAGCACGCTGACATCCTGATCCTTGTAGTACCCGTCGATGCTTGCCTGTATGCGATAGACGAGGCCCTGCTGTTCCCGAATGTCGCCGAACAATGCCTCGTTGATCCATTTCGTCAGAAAAACACCGTCGTCGTAGTCGAGATCGAGTGACGATCGGGGTACGTTCATGCGAACGATGCCCGCGGTTGCTCGCTCCCCATTGCCTGCGACAACAAACCGGCCGTCCTGCCGCTCGCTCGGGAATGTTCGCGGTGGCGTGGTGCCGGGCTCGTTTGCAGGCAATCGTGCAACGGTGGCCTTGACGGACTCGAGAGCAGCCTCGGCGTCGATGTCGCCCACTATCGCCAGTCGATAGTTCTGAGCGCCGGCCAGGTGCTTTCGATAAAGGGTGTTGATGTCTTCCGAGCTGATCGATTCGATCTCTGCCACCGTCAGGGATCGCAGTGCGGCGTCATTTTGAAAGGCATGCTCCGACAGCGTGTCGATCCATTCACTCTGAGGGCTCTGCGAAAGCTGCCTGATGATGTCGATGTTGCTGGTCTGGAAGTGTTTCCATGTGTCCGGATCGGCTTTCGCCTCACTGAGTGCGATGTACAGCAGTTGCATCTGCAGATCGAGCGCATCCACACCGCCACCGCCAACGATGCCGCGCTCGAAAAAGCCGAAGCTGGGCTGCATGTACAGTCCCTCGGACGTCAGCCATTCATTCATCGACGGCCCGTCGTGATCGCGCAGTCCGCTGCCTCCCAGGGTTTCCACGGCCAGTCGCGCATGAATCGATTCTTCAGGTGAAAGCCTGTTGAAGCCGCCCTCACCGAGCAGGGCATAGGCCACCTGGCCTGGTTCCCTGTCGGAGTGGTGATGCAGCACCGACAAACCGTTGTCGAACAGCCACTCGGTCACCTTGCCTGCGTGCTGACGTGTTGCAACGAGTTTGCCGGGGGAAGTGGGGTGGATGGACCAGGGCGAAGCATCCGCACTGTCGACCTCTGTTTTGTCGGGAACGGGTTCGGCCGCCTGCAGCAGGCGCAGCAGATCTTCGGCGTCGTATTTTTCCTCGATGTCGGCAGGGCCGATCAGTGCCACGCGGGGTTCATCCGACAGCAGCTCTTCGAGCTGCGCATTGACCGCATCCGCGCTCAGCGCTGCCAGCCGCGGGGTTGCCCATTCTCGCCAGGCATCGTGTGTGATCATGGGTGTGCCGTAGAGCACGTGTGAGACGGCACGTTCGGTGACGGCCTCGGGTGTGTCCTGAAACTGCTCCAGATCGCGCAGGTAGCCACGGCGCCATTTGTCGAGTTCCGACGGCGTTATTCCGTCCCGGAGAACTCGTTTCCACTCTCCTCCCAGCAGTGCCATGCCCTGTTCCACGGCATCGGTGGCGAGCCGAACGCTCAAGGTCAGGTGGCTCACGTTGGGCGATTCACGACTCGCTTCCCATCTTGCGTCGTTGACGGCGCCCTGCGTGCTGACGAGTCGTTGCTGGATCCGGTCTCGAACGATGTCCATCGCCGCTTCGGCCATGGTCTGTTCAAGCGCGCCTTCGCGGGTTCTGGGAGCCGGTTGGTCGTCGAACCAGCTCAGCGTGAGCCGCGACTGGAACAGTTGCTCATCACCGATCACGAAAGCCTCGGGGATCTTCTGTATGTCGAGATCGTGAACCTCAGGGCGGGCAGTGTCTGCTTCCGTCCAGTCGGAGAAGTGCTCGGCGACCAGGGACTCGACCTGTTCTGGATCGACATTGCCACCGATGACAAGTGCTGCGTTCGCGGGGCGGTACCATCGTCGGTAGAATGCCTGCAGCTTGTCGGCGGTCACTTCCTCGATGGATTCGGGGGTGCCGATGGGTTTTCGTTCGGCATGAAGGCTGCCGTTTTCGAGAAGCGCCCGTACGCGGTGATGCCAGTTTTTCTCCAGGGGCTGTGTCAGCCGCCATTCTTCCGTTATGACGGGAATTTCGTCGGCAACCATCTCCGGATCGAATTCGACATGCTGCGCCCACTGTGCCAGCAACTCGATCGATTGCGCCACTTTCGCGTCGTCGGCCTGATCCAGGCGGATGGTGTAGACCGTGCTGTCGAAGTCCGTGTACGCATTGGCGTGACGACCCACGTCAAGTCCGAGTGCCTGCAGTGCCTGCTGCAACTGCTCTTGCGGATAGTCGCGGGTGCCGTTGAACGCCATGTGTTCGACGAAGTGTGCATAGCCAAGTTGGTTGTCGTTTTCCTGCAGGCTGCCGGCCATGACGACGAGGCTGAGTTCCGCGCTTCCCGACTTGTCGGGGCTTTGCCAGATGATTGTTCTGAGCGGCGAATCAAGGGTTGTCAGGTCGTCGTTTCCCCGCGCTGCGGAGACCGGGAAAAGTGCAATCAGAGACAGCAGCGACAGGAAAACGGATCTGCCGTGAATGCGGCTGGAAACGGCTCGGATGAGGTTCGTGGACGGCATTGCTCGTTGCGCGGAGTTGGTGTGTTGCGTCAATCGTTTTTCTTGTCGGTTCACGCGTGGTTCGCGAATCCGTCTGCAGGGCAAGGCCGTGGAAGCCTGCAGTTGCAGGGAAGACTCGTTGGCGCTCTCAGCATAGAATGGCGGCATCGTTCGTGAGGCGTTCTTGCGATGATGTCATGAGCCATCTTGTTGTCGAAGTCATGAAAACGGTGTGGAGGAGAGCTTTGATGGTAGAAAAGGCGTGCATTCCCGTTGTGGCCGCGGCATTGCTGAGCCTTCTCGTTCCGGGTTGCGACGGCAATGACGACGACACTGGCAGTTCCGGCGCGATGCCGCTTGCCGCTGCCGACGGGTCGCTCGAAGCGCGGATTCGTTACACCACGGCCGGCGTTCCACACATCGAGGCGGCAGATCTCGCATCGCTCGCATTCGGCGTCGGCTATGCCCAGGCGCGTGACAATGTCTGCCTGATTGCCGAGAGCATCGTCAAGGTGCGAGGCGAGCGTTCGCTCCATTTCGGGCCCGGTGTCGATGACGCGAACATCATCTCCGATTTTTCCTACAAGGTCGTCGCACTGCCCGATGGTGGCAATGAGAATCTGTCGCTGTCGGCGGAAAGTGAAGCAATGCTTGACGGCTATGCCGCAGGCTACAACAGATACCTCTCGGCAACGCCACCTGCCGAACTGCCGCCGGCCTGTCGTGATGCGGCCTGGGTGCGCGCCATCTCGCGGAATGATTTGCTGAAATATCATACGGTGGTGGCGAAGTACGCGAGTGGTGATCTCTTCACTTCCGGTGCCATTCTTGCCGCAGTGCCTCCGGGCGTATCGCCACAGCCGACGCCGAATGCGATCGATGCAGGTTTTCACCGCCTCGATGACACAGGCCTGGCCAGCAACGCCTGGGGTATCGGGGCCGAGATGAGCGAGTCGGGCCGTGGCGCGCTGCTCGCCAACCCGCATTTCCCCTACACCGGTCCGCGTCGGTTCTACCAGATGCACCTGATGCTCGATGGTCACTTCAACGTCAATGGTGCGGGACTCATCGGCGTTCCCCTGCCGCTGATCGGTTTCAACGAAACCCTGGCCTGGTCGCACACCGTCAGCACGAGCCGCCGTTTCACGCTCTACGAACTCACGCTTGCCGAGGGAAACCCGCTGGCCTACGTGAAGGATGGCAGGACGGTGCCGATCACGGCGCGCACCATCCGGGTGCAGGTGGCCAACGGCACCGACACGCCGACGACGCTCGAACGCGAGATCTACTTTTCCGAATACGGTCCGATGCTTGCCGCCGATCTCGTGACCGGTGGGGCGTTGCCCTCATGGGGCGAGAACGAGACTGCCTACACCTACCGCGACGCCAACGAGCGCGTCGGCAAGCTCTTCGACACCTGGCTCGGTCTCGGCAGTGCCTCGAATCTCGACGAAGTCGAGGCGGTGTTCGAGAACTGCGGCAGCACGCTCTGGACCAACACCATCTACGCCGATGCCGACGGCAATGCCTTCTACATCGATTCGAGTTCGGTGCCGAATCTCTCGGCCGAAGCCATTGACGCGATCAACGCGAAGATCGGTGCCAGTGAAAACTACGCACGACTCTTCAGAAACGGTCTGACGCTGCTCGACGGCAGCACGTCGCGCGATGACTGGGTCGAAGGCTCGTGCAACGGGCATGTTCCCTACGCAGACATGCCGAAGCTCACGCGGCGAGACTTCGTGCAGAACTCGAATTCGAGCTACTGGCAGACCAACCCGGCCGCTCCGCTGACAGGGTTTTCACCGCTCTACGGTGATACGGATAACCCCGTCAACGCGAGAACGCAGCTCGGGTTGCGCATGCTGCAGTCGCCAGACGACGCTGGTCATGCTGCCGTTGCACCGGCGGGGCAGGACGGCAGGTTCGGTGCGATGGAACTCCTTGAGGTCATCTGGGCCAACCGCAGCCTCCATGCCGAGCTCGGGCTTGCCGAACTGCAGCAACGCTGTGCGCTGACTGGTGGGCAGCAGATCACGGGCGAGTCCGGCAAGCCGCGTTCGGTGGAGGCTGGTTGCGGCGTACTTGCCAACTGGGACGGCCTCTACAACATCGACAGCGTGGGTGCGCATGTGTTTCGGGTATTCATGGCGAAGTTCCTGGCGAGTGGCAGTGAACTCGATGTCGTGTTCGATTCGGCAGACCCGGCCAATACCGCGTTCGTGTTTCCCGACGAAGGGCGGGGTACGCCGTCGGACCCTGTCATGATCGCTCTGGCGAGTGCACTCGATGCGCTCGATGCGGCCGGGATTGCCTACGATGCCAGCCTCGGTGCGGTGCAGAGCTGGACGCCGAGCGGTGGCGTACCTCCGGCGGGGCCTGGCGGTGATGAAGTGCCCGTGTTGCTGGCCGAGCGCATTCCCTGGCATGGCGGCAGCGGTGACGTTGACGGCGTGTTCAACGCCGTTCGCGTTGCCGGTGGCGATGTCGCAGACGACACCATCCTGCCGCGTGTGAACAGCTCGTCATTGCCGGCCACGGCGGGCCTGTCTTCGGTCAGTGGCGAAGGCTGGGCCATCACGCGGGGCACGAGCTGGCACTTCGGACTCGAATTCACCGATGAAGGACCAGTCGCCTTCGGGCTTCTGAGCTATTCACAGTCCACCGATCCTGCGTCACCGCACTTCATCGATCAGAGTCTCGACTACGCGAGCAAGACGCCGCGGCGGCTTCTCTACCGTGAGGCGGACATCGCCGCGAATCTCCTGCCGGACGGCGAGATCACGATCACCGGGGAGCCTTAGCGCCAATCTGTGCCTGCAGACGCTGCTGGCGCTCCCCGCTCAGAACGCGAAGTTGTCGGGATCGGGCCCGTAGCGATGATTGCGATCAAGGTCGTTCAGTGCCAGCATTTCGGCATCGGCAAGGCCGAAGTCGAAAACGCCGAAATTCTCCTCGATGCGCGCGGGGGTCACGCTTTTCGGTAGTGGAATGATGCCGTGCTGGATATCCCAGCGAAGAATCACCTGCGCAGGGCTGCGACCGTGTCGCGCCGCGATCTCGTTCAACAGCGGTTCGTCCAGCCCCTTGCCCTGCATGAGCGGTGACCAGGCCGAGATGGCCACCTTGTGGCGGCGGCAGGCTTCGACGATGGGAAGCTGCTGGAGGAAGGGGTGAAACTCGATCTGATCGAGAGCCGGCGGCACGCCCGATGCGTCGATGAGTTCCTCGAGGTGCGCGGCAGTGAAATTCGAGACACCGATCGAGCGTACGAGGCCACGCTCGCGCAGTGCGACGAGATCCTCCCAGGCCTTGAGGCGGTTGTCGACAGGCCAGTGCAGCAGCACCAGATCGAGGTAGTCGAACTGCATGCGCGCGAGGCTTCCTTCCACGGAGCCGATGGTGTTGCCGGCGCGAATGTCGTCATTCCAGACCTTGGTGGTCACGAATACCTCGTCACGATCGACACCGCTTGTGCGTATGCCTTCGGCAACACCGGCCTCGTTGCCGTAGACGACGGCCGTATCGACATGGCGGTAGCCGACGTCGAGCGCGTGACGTACGGCCCTCACTTCATCGCCATCGAGCGCCTTGTATACGCCGAGGCCAAGCTGGGGAATGTCACGGTTGTCGTTGAGCGGAATCGTGGGCGCTGGAATCATCGTGACGTCTCTGTCGAGTGATGGCTCAGCATAGCGCATCGGCTTTCCCGTCACCCGCAGCGCGCGCAGGCATCCGCTGTCATTTCTCGATGCGATCGTAGCGAGTTGCTTCGCCTGAATCCTGCACGAGGATGAAGTGATTCGACGAGAGTTCGTAGATGTTCGCCGTACTGGTGCCCACACGGTTTCGTGCCACGCTGGAGCCGAGTCCGGTAACGAAGTTCATGAACGGGTTGTCGTTGTCACTGGTGACGTCAGTGATCGTCATGGTGACGGTATCACCCTCGACGCTCCATGTGCCGCGGGTGGTCAGGGTAGCGCCATCCATCGGCGAATCCGTGTTGTCGTAATGGGTTTCGCTGACGACCGAGCCGTCGGCCTCGATCTGCACGTGACTGTCGAGATCCCAGTCCTTGATGTCGGCGCGTGGGTTCAGCATGGTGGGCGCCCAACCCCCCACGAGTTGATCGAGGCTCGCTTCGCTCACGGTGTCAGCGCCGGTGTAGGGCGGTGGTGCGCTTCTTGCGCTGCCGCTGACGACGCACCCGCCGAGCAATGACAGTGACAGAAGACCAGCGGCTGTCGACAGGGAAGTGCTGCTGCACAGGTTTGTCCTGAATGTTGATTTCATCTCGTTCGCGTTCGCTTGTGTCGAGTCCATCCAGTGATGATCTCAAACTTCCGCCAGATACGCCTCCAGCTGTTCGAGATCAGCAAGGGTGTTGCAATCGAGCAGAATGCCTTCGTCTTCGACCTCGAGGCGAATCGTGCTCTCGGGACTGCTGGTGATGAGCTGCCGCACCTCCGCATCGCCATCGAGATCGAGCGCGCTGTCGAAGAGGCTCCTGCTGATCAACACCGGGTTGCCGCACTGGCCGTGATGGCAGGGGATGATCATCGCGGCACCGGGGTTGGCCCGGAAGCAGTCACGCAGTTGCTGCATGGTACTCGCCTTTACTGCAGGCATGTCCCCCAGGCAGACGATGATGGCATCATTGGCACAGAGTCGTGAAACTCCGATGACGAGCGAGCTGGCGATGCCCCGGTCACTGGTCGGGTTGTTGGCGTAGCGAAGCTCGATGTCGACACCCGCCTGTTCGATGCCCTGCGCGATCGCTGCTTCGACGCGATCGGATTCGCGAGCGGTAACCGTCAACAGTCGCTCGGCGCCGCTCGCGGCAATGCGCGCCGCGGCATGGGCAATCACGGGCAGCGTATCGACTTCCGCCAGCAACTTGTTGTCGGGGCCGAAGCGCAAGCCGTGTCCGGCAGCCAGCAGCAGCATGCCGATGCGAGGGTTCTCGAGCCTGCCGGGATGACGGCGTGGTTGTGGACGATCGGGGATTTCCGGCAGAAGCCCGCCGGGGGCGAGCGACGCGAGCCAGGCATCGTCGGGTTCCAGCCCGGCGGCAATCCGGTCGAGTACGCGGTCGAAACCGTTGTCGGCCGGTGAATGGGCACAGCCCGGCAGACCGAGTACCGGTTTGCCACGCAGTTCGCCGATGAGCAGAACATTGCCCGGGTCCATGGGAATGCCGTAACGCAGGACCGTGCCACCGGCCTTCTCGATGGCGCTCGGCAACACGTCGCAGCGATCGCTGATGGCCGCAGCACAACTGACGAGAATCCAGTCCGGGCTGTAGACGGCGTCGTCAGCGGCTGCCGTGGACAGCGCGGCAGCCAGCGCCGTGACATCGTGCTCGATGCGCATCTCGGCGATCATCGCCGCGTTCCTGAGAGCGAGCCGGTCGTCGGTGACCGTGAACGTCTTGTCCAGAAGCGCCTGGTTGGTGTCGGTCAGGGTGGTCTGCAGCAGGAAGGCCTTCTTCGGCTCGAAGGCGTCGAGCGAAATGCCATGACTGCCGCGTGCGATTCCGAGCGCCATGTCGAGGCGTTCACGAGGCATGGCAAGGGGAATGATCCTGATCGTGGCCAGCATGCGCCCGGCAGGTACGCGGGTGTCGCCGGCAAGGGTCGCGAGCGTGATGCCTTCATCCACACCGTTGATGGCCTCGATGACGTCGCGGTGCAGGGTGAACAGTCCATCACGCTCGGCGCTGAGGTTGACCCGTCCACCGCCGGCACGGCCAAGAGCGATGTTCCTGCCGACGATGGCCTTGGCGAGTTCCATGGCGGCAGCGTCATCCGGCACATCGTCTTCATCAAGTCTTGCTGCCATGATCTGCGTGATTCCGGCGGCGGTGAGCCGATCGATATCGGCCTGCTCGAGCACCTTGCCTTTCGTCAGCCATGCGTCGCCTGCCCTGGTCGTGTGCGCGAGCACGGCGCCAAGTGCGCCGGAAACCGGAAGTTCTCCGAAGAACATGGTGGGTCGTCAGTGAGATCGTGCGCTGACGATACCATTCATGTGGGAGGTGTTTTCGATCAGATCGAAGATGCGCAGGTGCTGCTGGTGTCGAACTGCTTCGTGTCGTGTTGGACGGAATGGTGGCCGGATGGATGTCAGGCCGGGGTTCCTGTGAGATCATGCACGGTTGGGGTGGGGCAGGCCGTTACCGCGTTGCCGACCGCAAGATGTTTTTCCGGAATACCGATCGGGAGCAGAGGTGCGCTGATGGCAGATGAAAACTGGGTGGAGCGGTTTGCGGGCCTCTCGCGGCTGCCGGACGAGCTTCAGGAGCATCTGGTGAGAAACAGCAAGGTGCTTCGTGTGCCGCCGGAAACGCTCGTTTTCGGGCCCGGCAAACCTGCCGAGAACCTTCTCCTGATTCTCGAAGGGACGGTACGGGTGCAGCAGCTCTCGGAAGCCGGCCGCGAAATCGTGCTGTATCGCATTCACGCCGGCGAAAGCTGTGTGCTGACCACCGCCTGCCTGCTGGCCTACGAAAGCTACAGCGCCGAAGGCATCACCGAAACCGAAGTGGTTGCCGCGGCCATTCCGCGCAAGGTGTTCGATGATCTCGTGTCGCAGTCGCCTGACTTCCGCGACTTCGTGTTCTCGGCCTATTCGAAGCGCATCACCGATCTCTTTCATGTCATCGAGGAAATTGCCTTTCAGCGCATGGACATTCGTCTTGCCGACAAGCTCATCAAGCTCGGCGGCGAATCGGGGTTCGTTCGGGCCACGCATCAGCAGCTGGCGGCGGAACTCGGCACGGCGCGCGAGGTCGTGTCGCGTCAGCTCGGTGAATTCAGGCGCCGCGGCTGGGTCGAAGCCGGACGCGGCAGCGTGACGCTGACCGATCGCGTGGCGATGGAGCGTCTGGCTGCCACGCATTGATCGTCCCGCCGACGGCGTCTTCGGCTTTCCCGGCGGCAATGCGTGTCGGGGAACTCGGAGCTGCGTGATGAAGTCACAGAAACCGGTGTGGAAAGGGCGCGATAATGGTCTGTCCGTATCTGACCTGGAGGTTTTTTGAATGAACATCAATGTTGGTTCCACCGACCGCATGCTGCGCATCGTTGCCGGCGTGGTCCTGCTGCTGCTTGCGCTCTTCGCGGGCGTCGCTACCGGTCTGTTCAAGACACTGCTCATCGTGGTGGGCATCGTGCTGGTGGCAACGGGCTTCCTGCGCATCTGTCCTGCCTACAGCATCATCGGGGTCAATACCGCCGGCAAGAGCGAATAGGGCGGCATGCGTTGCGTTTCGGTTCCTGCGAGCGCGATCCTGCCTGCAGTCGACCGGGCGGAGGCGCCGCCCGGTTTCTTCAGATGAGTAACGGCAATGGTTGACTATCCACTCGACCTGTCGGTGGAACCCGAGGTCAAGGCCTTTTTCGACGAGGCCACGAACACCATCACCTACGTGGTCAGGGATCCGGCGTCCAGCGCCTGCGCCGTGGTCGACAGCGTACTTGACATCGACTACGCGGCAGGCGCCATCACCTACGACAGTGCCGATGCGGTCATCGACTACATCCGCCGGGAAGCGCTGCAGCTTGAATGGATCATCGAGACGCATGTGCACGCCGACCATCTGAGCGCTGCTCCCCACATCCAGAACCAGCTCGGTGGCCGCATCGGTGTCGGCAGGGAGATCACCGTGGTGCAGGAAACCTTCGGCAAGGTCTTCAACGAAGGCACCGAATTCGAGCGCGATGGCTCGCAGTTCGATGCCCTTTTCGAGGATGGCGACACCTATCGGGTAGGCGAAATGACCTGCTTCGCCATCCACACTCCCGGGATGCGGCTTTCGTGGGTGATACTCTCTTCATGCCCGACGGCGGCTCGGCCCGTGCCGATTTTCCGGGCGGTGACGCCGGCACACTCTACGACAGCATCCAGAAGGTACTGGCGCTGCCCGACGAGATGCGCCTCTTCATGTGTCACGATTACGGCCCCAATGGTCGCGAGGTTCGCTGGGAAACCACGGTGGGTGAAGAGAAGGCGCACAATATCCACGTCGGTGGCGGCAAGAGCCGTGAGGAGTTCGTGAGGTTCCGCACCGAACGTGATGCCACGCTTGGCATGCCGAAACTCATTCTGCCTTCCCTGCAGGTGAACATGCGTGCGGGGGTTGTCCCGAGAGACCCCGATGGCAACCCGATGCTGAAGGTGCCGCTCTCCGGCGTCGAGAAGCAGAAACAACAGACCTGAGGATAACTGTAAATGGACTTGAATGGCGGATGTCGCTGCGGCGGGTTTTCGTTCGGTCATCTGCAACCGCCCTGACGGCGAAGCCGGTGACCAGCCCACCTTCGAGGAGATCGAGCAGGGGGCGAAAGAGCAGGGCCTGACGGCCCTCTACCTGCCGGTCATGAGCGGCAAGGTGCTCGATGAAGACGCCGAAAGGTTCGCCGCAGCGCTGCGTGAGCTGCCCGGACCTGCACTCGCCTATTGCCGCAACGGCCTGCGTTCGGCCACCTTGTGGTCACTCGCCAGTGCGACATCGAAACCGGTGGCCGACATCCTCGCCACCACTGGGGCGGCGGGTTACGACATGGGTGGTGTGGTCAGGCGCATTGCCAACGGCGGCAGGACGCCCACCGACACGGGCGATGCGAGTTACGACATCGTCATCGTCGGTGCCGGCGCCGCGGGAGTGTCCGTGGCGGCGAGCCTGAAATCCCGCAAGGCATCGCTTGATGTCTGCATCATCGATCCGGCCGAGATCCACTACTACCAGCCCGGCTGGACGATGGTCGGTGGTGGCGTGTTTGCCCCCGAAACCACGGCACGTACCATGGGTTCACTGATCCCGGGTGGCGTGCACTGGCTGAAATCCGCCGTGGCTGCCTTCGAACCAGCCGACAACGCCGTGATTCTCGAAGGCTGCCGTGTCGTGAAATACCAGCGTCTGATCGTCTGTCCGGGCATCAAGCTGGACTGGCACCAGGTCGAAGGCCTTGTCGATACCCTCGGCAAGAACGGTGTTACCTCGAACTACCGCTACGATATTGCTCCCTACACCTGGGAGCTTGTGCAGGGCCTCAGGAATGGCCGCGCCATCTTCACCCAGCCGCCCATGCCGATCAAGTGCGCGGGCGCCCCGCAGAAGGCAATGTATCTCTCGGGTGATCACTGGTTCCGACAGGGCGTGCTCGACAACATCGACATTCAGTTCAACAACGCCGGTGGGGTGCTCTTCGGCGTCAAGGAGTATGTGCCGGCACTGGAAACCTACGTCGAGAAATACGGTGCGTCGCTGAACTTCTTTCACAACCTCGTTGCCGTTGATGGCCCGGCGCAGAAAGCCTGGTTCGAGGTGAAGGAACCCGAAGCCGAACCACGTCAGGTGGAAATGGACTTCGACATGATGCACGTCAGCCCGCCACAGACCGCACCTGATTTCATTCGCGTGTCACCGCTCGCCGACGCAGCGGGCTGGGTCGATGTCGATCAGCAGACGCTGCGCCACAAGCAGTTCGACAACATCTGGTCACTCGGTGACGTCATGAACGCACCCAACGCCAAGACCGCGGCGGCGGCTCGGAAGCAGGCGCCCGTGGTGGCGGAGAACGTCATTGCCGACATCGAGGGGCGTTCATCCGTATCGCAGTACGACGGCTACGGTTCCTGCCCGCTTACGGTCGAGCGCGGCAAGATCGTGCTGGCGGAGTTCGGCTACGGTGGCACCTTGCTGCCGAGCTTCCCGAAATGGCTCATCGACGGCACGAAACCCTCGCGCATGGCCTGGTTGTTGAAGGCGAGCGTACTGCCGCCGGTCTACTGGCGCGCCATGCTGCGTGGTCGCGAGTGGCTGGCCAGGCCCGAAAGACACACGGCCGGGAGCTGAGCCGAAAGAAGAAGTCTTGCTGCTGTGCGCTTCTGCGGCGCGCTGTCGGCACGGACAGAAGAGGACGCAACACACCGTGTGGCAACGTTATTTCCCCATACTCGAGTGGGGGCGGGTATACGATCGCGCCGCATTTTCCAGCGACCTGATGGCGGCGGTCATCGTCACCATCATGCTGATACCGCAGTCGCTGGCCTACGCTCTCCTGGCCGGGCTGCCACCCGAGGCCGGCATCTACGCGTCGATCGTACCGATCATGCTCTACGCGGTTTTCGGTACGAGCCGTGCGCTGGCCGTCGGGCCCGTGGCGGTGGTGTCGCTGATGACGGCGGCAGCGATCAGCGACGTTGCCGCGAGCGGCACGGCCGGATATGCAGCGGCGGCCCTGCTGCTGGCCTTTCTGTCGGGTGGCATGCTGTTGCTCATGGGTTTCTTCCGCCTCGGCTTCCTCGCGAACTTCCTGAGCCACCCCGTGATATCGGGTTTCATCTCGGCTTCGGGTATTCTCATCGCGCTGAGTCAGGTCAAGCACATCCTCGGCATATCCGCCCACGGCCACACACTGCCGGAACTCCTCGCCTCGCTGGCCGATGGTCTCGGTGAAATCAATCTCGTCACGGCGCTGATCGGTCTTGCGGCAACCGGCTTTCTCTTCTGGGTACGGCGCCATCTCAAGCCGACCTTGATCGGACTGGGCCTGCATGCGCGCCTGGCGGATGTTCTGACCAAGGCCGGCCCGGTGGCTGCCGTCGTCGTCACCACCTGGCTCGTGGCGCAGTTCGCGCTCGACGAGCGGGGTGTGGTCATCGTCGGTGAAGTACCGCAATCATTGCCGCCCTTCACGCTGCCCTCGCTCGATCCCGTGCTGGTGCAGAAACTCTTCCTGCCCGCACTGATCATCTCCGTCATCGGCTTCGTCGAGTCGATCTCCGTGGCACAGACGCTTGCCGCGCGCAAGCGTCAGCGTGTCGATGCCGATCAGGAACTCATCGGGCTTGGGGCCGCGAACCTCGGGGCCGCCTTCACGGGCGGGTTCCCGGTCACGGGCGGCTTCGCACGCTCGGTGGTGAACTTCGATGCCGGTGCCGAGACGCCTGCGGCCGGGGCCTTCACGGCCCTGGGGCTCCTCACGGCTGCCGTCGCGTTGACGCCCCTCGTCCACGACCTGCCGAAGGCGACACTCGCTGCGACGATCATCGTGGCAGTGCTGAGCCTCGTCGATTTCTCGATACTGAAGACGAGCTGGCGCTACTCGAAGGCAGACTTTGCCGCCGTGGCCACGACCATTGTGCTGACCCTCGGTGTCGGGGTCGAAGTCGGTGTCAGTGCCGGGGTTGTATTGTCGATACTGCTGTATCTCTACCGCAGCTCGCGGCCGCACATTGCCGAGGTGGGTCTGGTGCCCGGCACGCAGCACTTTCGCAACGTGCTGCGGCACAAGGTCGAAACCAGCGAGGCCGTAGTGACACTGCGCGTCGACGAGAGCCTCTACTTTGCCAACGCACGCTTTCTCGAAGATCACGTGTATGCGCGGGTGACGGGCGACGAAGCCGTGCGCCATGTGATCCTCATGTGTTCCGCGATCAACGATATCGACTTCAGTGCGCTGGAAAGCCTCGAAGCGATGAACCATCGCCTCGACGACATGTGCATCAGACTGCATCTGTCGGAAGTCAAGGGGCCTGTCATGGACAAGCTCGAGCGCAGCCACTTTCTCGATGCACTGACCGGGGAGGTGTTCCTCGCTCAATACGATGCGTGGTCAAGCTGCAGCGGTGGTGGCGAACGGGCTTGATGGGTTCTTCCGAACTTCTTCCGTTCCTGATTGTTTGTATCCGGGCCTTACTCCGGCACGCATATTCTGTCTGCCCGCGCCGCTTTCGTCGTGCGATAGACCAGCATGCCCACCACGAGCACCAGAAGGAGCAGAAGGACAAGCCCCACGGCATGATGGAAGCCTGACTCGGTCAGTGCGGCAAAGCGAAAGCTCGCCGTGGTGATGGCCGCGAGAGGGAATGACAGTGCCCAGAAGGAGAGGGCGAAGGGCAGTTTCAGCAGTTGCGGAACCCTGAGCATCACGACCAGGGTGAAGAAGTAGCCGATGTTGATGAGGATTCTCGCGAAGGCATCGACGTGTCCGCCGTTCAGCATGACCCAGGACAGAAACCCGACCGCGGGTGGTGCGATCAGGATGACGAGCGTCGGCTGCAGTTTGCCCGGCATCGGGTCGTGGAACATCAGGCGGTTGAAGAGCAGGGTCAGCAGCACCAGCCAGAACAGCAGCCCCACCGAGAAGAAGTACCAGGACACTTCGATGTGTCCGAGATGAACGCCGGCGAGTGGTGCGATCACGTTGCCTACGGCCGGAATGAACCAGGCGGGTGAAAGTTGCGCAGGGCCGAAGGGTCTCGCACCGATCCAGACCGCGATGGTTGCCAGGGTCAGTATCGCCTGAACGGCGGCAGCGACGATCCAGATGACGTTGGCCAGCCCGTGCATGGTCGGAGTGAGCACGGTGGCCAGCAGCAGCAGCGAAATGCTCATCGCCGGAAAGAAGGCCATGCGCACGGGGTGGTTCCATTCGGCCAGCACGGCCAGCCGGTGATGGCGGATCTTGTTGATGTAGAGCATGAAGAGCACGGCGAGGACGAGCGTTGCCAGTACGGCAACGCCGCTGGAGAGCAGGCCGAAGCCGCCGCTGCGGAGTGCAAGCGCAGTGCCGAACAGACCCATGCTCGAGCCGAAGAGGCTGTTCGGAAAGTGTTCGAGTTTCTCTCGGCTCAGCATGTCTGGGCTCCGACCGTGTGTGCTTTGCTCAGGCCTGTTTCCACGGCTCAGGCCTGTTTCCCGCGAATCAGTGATTGCAGGGTGTATACTAGTATTGCCATGCCGATGGCACCGGCCACGGCGATGCCGAGCAGCACGAACCAGTCGATCGGGCCGCCGAGATCGTCAAAGCCCGAGTGCGTGATGTTCTGCACGAACAGCACCGCGGCAACGGCGCCTACGGGCATCGTGAGCTGTGCCAGCAGGAACTTCCGCCAGCTGACCGAGCGATCGCGAACGAGGACGTACAGGTACAGGATCGTCACCAGGACGGCTGCTGCCACCATGCCCCAGAACAGCGTGCGGCCGAACATTTCCTCGAAAACGGCAATCAGGGTGCCGAGTGTCATTTCCTGCATGTGTGCTTCCTCCCGGTTGCATGGGGATGTCGATTTTCAGGTGACTCGCTGGTACGGGCGACAGCACCGGAAACATGCTCAGGCCTCACCGCGAAGCATCGCGTTGTAGGTAGGCTTCAGGGCGATTTCCTTCATGAGCCAGCTCACCCACAGCTCTTCGAGCGGAGCGATCAGGCCGGGGAAGGAAGGTCTGAGGTTGTCGTGATAGTCGAATTCGACCAGCATCGCCCGGCCAATGCGCGTGATCATCGGGCAGGAGGTATAGCCGTCGTAGATCTTCGTGCCCTCGCGGCCTGCGATGGTGGCAACGAGGTGATCTTCAACCACCGGCACCTGCCATTTCACGCTCGCCGCCGTCTTGCCCTTGGGGACACCGGCGACGTCGCCCAGTGCAAAGATGTTCGGATACCGCAGGTGTCTGAGGGTTGCGCTGTCCACTTCGGCCCAGCCCTGATCGACCCACTGGTCGGGCCATGACAGCCCGGATTCGCGCACGAAGTCGGGCGCTCGCTGAGGCGGAATCACGTGCAGGTAGTCGTAGTCGAGCGTGGCTTCACCTTCCGGAGTGTTGAAGGTAGCCTGCTTCGCAGCGGCGTCGACGGCCTTGAGCACGTGGCTGTAGGCTGGCTCGATGTCGCGGTCGCCGAACAGCATGCGAACCTTCTCCGACACGATCGGCACACCGAAGAGGGTGTCGTTGTTGGCGGCATAGATGATCTCCATCTTGCCGGCATTGCCGCGTCGGCGAGCGATGTCGTCGATGAGGAAGGTGTGCTTGAGTGGCGCACCGGCACACTTCATTTCGGTGGCCGGGCGCGTGAAGATGCCCACACCGCCTTCGTCGGCGTAGTGCGATGCAGCCTCCCAGGTCTTCGCGGCATATTCCGGTCCGGCGTAGAGCGAGCCGATGCCGTTCTTTCCCACGAGATCGAGCGAAAAGCCTTCGATGGCATCGTGATCGAGCACGAGCCCCGGAGCGAGCACGAGAAAGTCATAGTCAAGTGTCTGCCCGTCTGCCGTGGCCACCGTTTTCGCATTCGCGTCCACGGCAACGACCGCCTCGGGGATGAGCGTGGCGCTTTTCGGCAGCCATTCCTCGGTGGTCGACACGACGTAGTCGGGGGTCTGCAGGCCGGCCGCCACCAGTGAGAGGCCGGGCTGGTAGAGGTGTTCGCGGCGTGGGTCGATGAGCGTGATGCTGGCGCCGTCGAGGCGCTCGACAAGACGGTTGGAGAGTGCCGTGCCTGCGGCTCCCGCACCGATGATGATGATCTTCGCCTTGGTGCTGATGGGCGTTGTTTTCGCCGATGAGGTCGCGGACAGTGTCGTGGCAACACCGGCCGCCGCCGACAGGGCAAGGAAGTCTCTGCGTTTCACGGTTGGCTGCTCCTGTTCGTGCTGTCGATTGAATGAGGATCCTCGATCGGGGTAACGATTTTCCGATCGGGTGATCAGTGTGAGCCTTGCGCCAGCTGCTCGGATCGGCCGGTGTCGTCGATGGTCTGCGTGCTGCGCAGTGACGCCGGCAGCAGGAAGGCCACGGCGATGAAGGCGATACCGAGGGCGATGCCGATCCACTCACCCGGGACGCCGGTGAAAAGCGCCGTGTAGTCGGCTTCGCTGATGGCGCCGAGCGTGCTCTTGCCGCCGGCGATGCTGTCGAGAATGCCGGTGGATTTCACCCAGGCGTAACTCGCCATGTAGGCGGCAGCGCCGAAAAGCCCCCCGAGCACGAAGAAGAAGGCGTCGACGCGGCCACTTGCGGCGGCCGACAGGCCCGTGCCGGGGCAGTATCCCGTCATTGCCCAGCCGGCACCCAGCAGGGCGCCGCCGAGAATCACGCCGATGTAGGCACCCTTGACCGACAGGTGACTCGGGTTGACGAGGCCGGCGAGCAGGCCGCCGAAGAGCAGCACCGAAGCGATGCCGATGGCGAGAAGGATGGTGCGCATGAGGTGAAGGTTGCTCAGGCGCAGCATGTCGATGATCCAGTTCGGGTTGGTGGCACCGATACGATCGAGCACGAATCCGAAGGCGAAGCCCACGACGAGGGCGAGCAGCAGCGTGTTCATGGTTCAGGCTCCCTTGCGGTACAGGAGGATGGCAACAGGTATCGCTGCCGCGAAGGCGCCAAGTGCAAACAGATAACCCGATACGGAAGTCTGCATCATGCCGCTCATCATGTGGCCGGAAGTACAGCCACCGGCAAGGCGTGCGCCGTAGAGCACCACGAAGCCACCGACGAAGGTGGTGAGGTAACGACCCCAGGGGTTGTTGCCGAAATTGTTGCGCCATACCTTTGGCGCGCGGCGCTCTTCACCGCCGATGCCGCCGCGCATGAAGGACGAAACCGCAGCACCCACCATCATGGCGAGTACGAAAAGGAAGGAGTAGTTCAGCGGGTTGGCGACGTTCTTCGCGTACTTGCCACCGCTCTTGTCGAGGTAGGCATTCGGGCTTGCGTAGCCACTTTTCGTCTCGCTCGACTCGACGACGACCGAGCTGTCGGTGGCGTTCCAGAGAATGCCGTCGAAGATCACGAATTGTGTGGAAACACCGATCGGCTTGACCAGTACCACTGCAGCGAGAAATACGAGACCGAGGGCAAGGCCGCCGATTTTCCAGTTCAGAACCATGGGGAAAACTGCAGGACTGAAGAAAACAATTACTGAGTATGGACCCGAAATTGTCACATGTCTGTAACTTTGTCACACTGGCCTGTTGCGATCCGACTGCCCGATCATCCGCCTTCGGGCTGGCAATCCGGTCATTGCCCCTGGGCGTCGGCACCTTGGTCAACGGGAGCGAATGCATCGCTGCATCCGCCTGGCGAGTGTCCGAGCGGTTGATCGAGTAAAAAACATTGCGGCAGGTCTTGTTTCTGGAATATATTCGTATTCCATATGGCTCGAGAAGAATTCTTGTGCCATAAAGGCACATATGACCGGAATGTATGCCTGTCGCGATCAACTCAGGAACAAAGCTCGGGAGGAGGAAGCAAACGTGTTTGCCGTTATCAGCTTTGTGGGTTTTACCGCCATGGTGGCGGTTGCGGCCTACTACTTCACGAAGGAAGAGAAACTGGATACGTCCGACGGGTATTTCCTGGGTGGGCGGAGCCTGACCGGCCCGGTGATCTGCGGGTCGCTGATGCTGACCAACCTGTCGACGGAACACCTTGTCGGCATGAACGGTGGTGCTTACCGCGAAGGAGCCATCCTGATGCTCTGGGAAACGCTGGCGGCACTGGCGGCCATCGTGATGGCGCTCTATTTCCTGCCTCGCTATCTGCGGATGGGCTTCACCACGATCCCGGAATATCTGAACGACCGTTACGACAAGACCACGCGTTCGATCACGGCCCTGTTGTTCCTGATGTCCTACGTCTTTGCGTTGCTGCCGGTCGTTCTCTACACTGGGTCACTGGCGCTTGAAGGATTGTTCAACGTTTCCGAAACCCTGAGCCTGTCCAAGTCGGCGTCCGTGTATGTGATGGTCTGGAGTATCGGCACGCTCGGGTCGATCTACGCGATTTTCGGTGGCCTGCGCGCGGTTGCGATCTCGGACACGATCAACGGGGTCGGCCTTCTGATCGGCGGCCTGCTGATCCCCTTCTTCGGGCTGATGCACATCGGCGACGGTAACCTCGTCGACGGTTTCAACCTGCTCTGGACCGAGTATCCCGAGAAATTCGTTGTCCTCGGTGACGCCGAAAGCTCCATCCCATGGCAGACTCTGTTCACCGGCATGTTCATTGCGCAGGGATACTACTGGATCGCGAACCAGGCGATCATCCAGCGGGCACTTGGCGCGAAGAACCTGGCCGAAGGGCAGAAGGGCGTGTTGATGACCGGTGGTGTGAAACTGCTCGGGCCGATCATGCTGGTGCTGCCCGGCATCATCGCCTGGCACATCTTCGAGGGTGGGCTGGAAAACCCCGACACGGCTTATCCGCAACTCGTGGCCACCGTGCTGCCGCCAGTGCTGACCGGTTTCTTTGCCGCGGTGGTCATGGGGGCGGTCCTGTCCACCTTCAATTCGGCGCTGAACTCGGCGTCGACCCTGTTCTCGATCGACATATACAAGGGTTGGCTCCGTCCGAATGCCAGCGACCACGACATGGTTCGCTTCGGCAAGATCGTCGGTGTCGTACTTGCCGTCGGGGCGATGATCGTCGCACCGATGATGGCCAATGCTCCGGACGGACTCTACCTGCTGCTGCAGGCGCTGGCAGGAGTGTTCAACGTCCCGATCTTCAGCATCCTGATGGTGGGTCTGATGACCCGACGTGTTCCGGCGCTGGCCGCGAAGGTGGTCATCGTCGTCGAGCCGATCATCTATGTGCTGCTGACCTTCGTCCTCAAGGTGGACATCCACTTCCTGCACCTCATGGGAACGATGTTCGCCGGAAGCGTGCTGACCATGCTGTTGATTGGCCAGTTGTTCCCGCGCGACAGCGACTTCGTCGCACGAGACAGCAATGAGGTCGATACGACACCTTGGGCGCTGGCCAAGCCGGTTTCCCTGGTGATCGCGCTGATCAGCCTGTCATTCTTCGTCATCTTTGCCGGCAACTGATTCTGGTCAAGGAGGAGAAACCCATGTCTGCAAGAAAACTGCTCTTCGCATCTGCCATCTTCGGTCTAGCCGGCGTCGCTGCAGCCGAGACGGACCTGACCATCGCGATCCCGGAGTCCACCGATGCGGTTGGTATCGAATCCATCGTCGACAGCTACCCGGGTGCGGATGTCACGGTGGTCAAGGCGCCCTATGCCGAATTGTTCGACCGCATGTCCGCGGCTGCCCGTTCCGGTTCGGGTGAATTCGACATCGTCATGATGGATGACCCGTGGATTCCGTTCTTTGCCGAGAACGATTATCTGGAGAACCTGACGCCGTATTTCGTTGCTGACGGCGTCGGTGCGCCTGATTCGGATTTTCTGGCGCAGTCTCTGGCACTTTGCCGCAACCCCTATGGCACTGGCGCGTTCATCTGCCTGCCCTTTGCCGGCAATGCGCAGATGTTCTTTTATGACTGGCGCCAGTTCGAGCGGCACGGCGTGTTCGGAGCGCCTGAAAACTGGGATGATGTCATCAAGGCCGCGCGCGGGGTCTCGATGGCGGGGCGGAGCGACAGCTTCGGTTATGGCACGCTGGATCAGCGTCCGGGATTGTCACGCTATGGCTATGTCTATCGCGGGGCCGAGGGCAACCCGATCGTTGCCGACTTCCTGCCGATCCTGTGGTCCTACAATGGCTCGGTGATGAACGAGAAAGGGAAGATCACGCTCGACACGCCGGAAGCCCTGCGTGCGCTGGACGTGTTCCTGCAGCTGGCGAACTACGCTCCGCCGGCTGCAACGAAGTATGGCGCCGAGGAAGCCGGCGAGTCGATCGCCATGGGCGTTTCGGCCTCGTCGATCAACTGGCCCAACTGGATTTCCGTATTCGAGGACCCGGAGAAAAGTGCCGTTGTCGGCCGCATCGCCTATGCCAGTATCCCCGATGGCAGTGCTGTTGGCCGAGCCGAAATCGGGCACTGGGTCCTCGGCATTGCCGCAGCCTCGGATGACAAGCAGAAGGCGTTCGATTTCATCACCTGGGCCACATCGCCCGAGCAGCAGCGGATCGCCGCCGAAGCGGGTAACCCGCCGGTACGCTATTCGGTACTCACCGATCCGGAACTGACGCAGCAGGATCGTTTCCGCCACTATCCGACACTGATGGAATCGATACTGTTTTCACGGCCGCGTCCGCGCCACGCATCCTGGGTCGAGATGGAGCGCGTGCTGGGCACGCACCTGTACCGGGTGCTGCACGGTGAAGTCAGCCCCGAAGACGCGCTGGCTGCGGCACAACACGATCTGACCGCCATCGTCGATGGCAAGTGAACTTCGAAGGAAAGACTCATGTCCTTGTATGAACACATTCTGGTAACCATTGATCTGGATCAGGGGCACGAGGAAGTCGCCCGCAAGGCGGCGGGACTGTCCAAGGTCTTCGGCGCGAAACTGAGCCTGATCCATGTGGTCAGCCACACGTATCTGAGCGCCGCCTTCGGGCCTACGGTTGCCGGGTTCAGTCCCATCAGCACCGGCAGTTCGGAGGCGGAAGTCAAGGCCAGGGTCGACAACGCCCGCGACGCCCTCGGGAAACTGGCAGCGGCCAACGATGTGGCCGAGGCTTCCATCCACGTCTGGGTGGCGACCTCCACCAAGACCGCGGTGCGCAAGGTCATCGAAAACGAAAACATCGATCTGCTGGTGGTTGGTAGTCACCAGCGCAGCCCACTGGAGCGGATGCTGGTCAACTCGAGCGGCTATCAACTGCTGCGCAACGCGCCCTGCGACGTGATCGTGATCGATCTGCCGACAACCTGATCGGTTGCGGGGTTCTTTCCTTCCGATGATGCCTTGACGCGGCGACCTGCCGGGTTCCTTGTCTCGGATTCTGTCTCCCGAGTCCGACGATGGCCGTGCAGGCAAGACAGGCAGAATGGCGTGGTTCCTGCTGGGTCTTGAGCCTTATCCAGGTGTGGCAGGAGCATGGCCAGCGTGGCTCGGGTGAGCACGCCCGTTCCGTCATTGCCTGAGCCTTGCCGAGTCGACCGAGTTGGAAGTTCATGAAGACATTGCTGATGATGCCGATCTACCTGATTCAGGTGTTCACGCAGACGAAGTCCTTTGCGAAGAACCCGGTGCTCGGCAACACCTTTCTGAACCGCTGTGGGCTGCACGTCGCACGAGTGGTGCTCGCTCACGCCGTGATGCGCTTTCGCATGTTCCTGCTGTCCGGAGACGTGGATGCCTGTCAGCGCCGCGCCTTCCATCGCGACGGTTTCATGGTGATTCACAACTTCCTGCCGGCAGAGGAATTCGACGCACTCAAGGCCGAGATCGAAGCCGCCGATGCCGAAGTGCGCGAATGCGTCCAGGGTGACACGCTGACCCATCGCATCATGCTCGATCCGCCAACGCTCGCCGCCATGCCGGCGACCGGAGCGGTGCTCGACAAACCGGAGCTCCGGCAACTGCTCCGCTTTGCCGCGGGCCGATTCACGCCGCCGATCTCGTACATCCAGACCATCAGGAACCATTACACCGAAGGTGCCCCCGACCCACAGAAGAACCTGCATTCGGATACCTTCCATGCCACGATGAAGAGCTGGTTCTTCATCGACGATGTCGATGAGCGCAACGGCCCCTTCACCTACGTGCCGGGTTCGCAGCGCCTGACGCTTTCGCGGTTGCGCTGGGAGTACCGCAAGAGCATCGAGATCAGTTCAGGCAGTGACCGCTACTCGGGCAATGGTTCCCTGCGCCTGACGCCTGCGGATGCCGAGGAGATGGGCTTTCCCGCGCCGAAGGCGCTCAAGGTGGCTGCCAACACTCTCGTCGTCGCCAACACGCATGGCTTCCATTGTCGCGGCAACGCCAGCGAACGCAGCACGCGTACCGAACTCTGGACCATCAGCCGCAACAGCCCCTTCAATCCGCTGCCCGGCATGGACTTCCCGCTCTTCAACCGCCTGCAATATGCTGCGCTCGATCGCTGGCGCCGCTTTCTCGATCAGCGCGCCGCAAGCAAGGGGCAGCAATCCAGCTGGCACGTGATCGAAGCGAGGAACACGCTGGCGCCGATGGCCGGTGTCGATGCGAGTTCGGACCTTATCCGAAGGCCCTGAACGTCACCAGGGTTTCCGTATCCCTGATGTTGCCGACGCCGTGTACCTGTTCGTTGACGTAGTGCCCGAGGTCGACATCGGTGTCGAGATAGAGCTTCAGCAGAAGATCGAAGGCGCCGGCCGTGGAGTACACCTCCGAGCAGCCGTCGAGTTCGGCCAGCCTGTTGGCCACCTCGTAGGCCTTGCCGGGTTCGCATTTGATCTGAACGAAATACGCGCGCATTGTCGGTAGCTCCTGATAAGGTCCGGTTGCCGGTGTCCGTGAAAGCCGCAGAAACTGTATGCCATGGGTTGTGTATGCCATGGGCTGTTGCAAGCCCTGGCCGTCAGTATCAACCACTGCCTTCACGGAAACAACACCAGTGCCCGTTCCGGCTTGCCTGATGCCGCAATAGTGCGGACAATGGCGCCGCAGACCGAGAACACGTCATGTTTTGCCACGAGATGCGTTAATTGTTCCGTAACTCGGGTGATAACCTGTCTTCACATGGTGGTGGCTGCCGCCGTCACGTTCAACGAGATCCTTCATGAAAAAGCTGCTTCTGGCTGTTGCTCTTCTTGCCGTGGGCGCTTGGGCGGGTGCGTCCTGGTACGCAGGCACCAAGGCCGAGTCCACCTATCACACCCTGCTCGAGAGCATGAACGAGAGCCTGCCCTTCGCGATGTCGAGCGGAGGCTACGAGTCCGGTTCCACTGGCAGCAAGGCTGTGACGCATATCCGCAGTTTCGATGCGCCGGATGCCGATATCCTCTTCAGCCTCGAGCACGACATCCAGCACTCGGCCGTGAGTTCGGCCGGCATCGGTAGCGTGTCCATCGTCACGCGTGTGAAGAAGGACTCGGTGTCCGAGGATGTTCAGACCTTCTTCGATGGCTTCGAGGGTGGCGAGCCCTTCGTCATGACCACAACGCGCGGCATCGGCGGTGCCGTCAACAACCTCATCAAGGTCAATGCCTTCGAAGACGTGGATGAGAATAGCGGTACGAAAGCCGAGATGGCCGGTGGCGAAATCACCTTGAAACGTTCTGGTGACAAGGTCAAGCTGGGAGGTGGCCTTGGCGACATGTCGATCACGGCTGTCGAGGGCAAGCTGCTTGTCAGTGGCATCAACCTGAGCGGCGACTTCGTCGACCTGGGTGAGATGTTTCTGGTGGGCTCCGCCGCCATGAAGATCGACGAGATGTCGTTCGAGCATCAGCAGCTGCCGGAACCCGTGCACCTCAAGGCGTTCGGCATTGCCTCCGATTCGAGTGAAAGCGATGGCCGTATCATGAGTGACTTTCGCATCACGGCCGATGAAATCCAGGCGCCTGTTGAAATCAACAGCGCGCGCGTCGTGGGGAGCATTAAGGGTCTCTCCCGTGAAGGCGTCGAAGCCTACATGAAGATGACACGCGAGATGAACGCCAGTGGTGAATCGGTTGCGGCCATGGATGAACAGTCGTTGCAGAGTATGATCGAGACCTACGCTGCCACGTTTGCACCGGGCGCAGTTTTCGACCTGGATGTCGGTTTCACCAATGACGGTGGCAAGGCAGCCGCCGGTGTTGCCGTGAAGCTGCTCGACGACAACCCCGAGAACGTGTTCCTGAACACAGACACATTGCGTGAATTGCTTGATGCCCTGCGCTTCGAATTCACGCTTGATGCCGACGCCGAAGCCATCGACCGCACGCCGCTGGCGATGGTGCTCGCGAATCCGATGGCGCAGGATTTCGTGGTGTCGGAAGAGGGCCGTTACAAGGCAAAGGTCTTCACCGACGGTTCGATGCTCGACATCAACGGTGAGCAGATGTTGCTCGACAACATGCTCGGCGAGATGATGGACATGCCACTCGATCAGATGTGAGTAACCCGGGGCCTGTCGGCAGCTGCCGGCAAGCCCCGATCGAGTTCGGCGAACATCAACCCGTCCGAGTCCTGCGCACTGCCTCGGCCCAGTCGGCACGCAACGCCGCGCGCGTCCTTGCGTCCATGGTGGGTGTGAACTGCCGTTCACGTTGCCAGCTGTCGGCGAGGCCCTCGAGCGAGTCGAACAGGCCCACCTGCACGGCCGCAAGCCAGGCCGCGCCGAGGGCCGTGGTTTCGGTCTGCACCGGACGGTCAACCGCCACGTCGAGCATGTCGGCGAGGAACTGCGCCAGCCAGTCGTTGTTGATCATGCCGCCGTCCACGCGCACGGTATCGATGTCGGCGCCGTCCTGGCGCATGGCGCGGAGAAGATCGTCGCTCTGGTAGGCGACCGATTCGAGCGCTGCGCGCGCGAGGCTTGCAGGTCCCGAATCGCGCGTGAGGCCGTAGATGGCGCCACGTGCTTCGGTGTCCCACCATGGCGCACCGAGGCCCGTGAAGGCAGGCACGAGGTACACCCCCTGGTTCGATTCGAGTGACTCTGCCAGTTCGGCAGTCTGTCCCGCCTGTTCGATGATGCCAAGCCCGTCGCGCAGCCATTGCACGGCAGCGCCGGCGATGAAGATCGAGCCTTCGAGCGCGTAGCTCGTCCTGCCCTGGATGCGGTAGCCGATGGTGGTCAGTAGGCGGTTCTTCGAGGCAATGGCCTCATTGCCCGTGTTGAGCATCATGAAGCAGCCCGTGCCGTAGGTGCTCTTGATCATGCCGGGTTCGATGCAGACCTGACCGATGCTCGCGGCGTGCTGGTCGCCCGCGACACCTGCGATCGGCAGTGATGCACCGAGAACCTCCTTGCGCGTGGTGCCGAAGTCGGCCGTGCAGTCGAGCACCTCGGGCAGGAGTGCATCGGGTACCTCGAGCAGCGACAGGAGCTCCCGGTCCCATGCGTGGTCGTGAATGTTGAACAGAAGGGTGCGGCAGGCGTTGGTGGCATCGGTAACATGCCGCTTGCCGCCTGTCAGGCGCCAGATGAGAAAACTGTCGATGGTGCCGAAGGCCAGTTCGCCGTTTGCCGCCCTGGTGCGTGCACCGGCGACGTTTTCGAGCAGCCAGTGCACCTTGGTGCCCGAGAAGTAGGGGTCGAGCAGGAGTCCGGTTCTCGCGGTCACGGTATTGCCGTGACCTTCATCACGCAGCTTCTTGCAGTAGTCGGCGGTGCGCCGATCCTGCCAGACGATGGCATTGTGAACGGGCTTTCCCGTGTTCCTGTCCCAGATGACCGTGGTTTCGCGCTGATTGGTGATGCCGACGGCAGCAATCTCGCGCCCGGCGTCTCCGGCCGTGGTGATCATTTCCCGGCAGGTGGCGATCGTGGTGTCCCAGATTTCCTCGGGGTCGTGCTCCACCCAGCCCGGCCGCGGGTAGATCTGCGTGAATTCCTTCTGTGCGATGCCGAAGGTACTGCCATCGGTTTCGAACAGCATGGCGCGCGAACTGGTGGTGCCCTGGTCGATGCTCAGAAGTAGTGGTCTGGTCACGATGCCGACGCTCCTCCGGGTGAATCCTGTGGGTCGACGTCTACAATATCAGGCCGGGGTGGATACCGCCCCTGTGTACGAAAGTTGCAGAATCATCAGTGGGCAAGACCAGCAAGGAGCGACCGATGGCTCGCGATCTCACTCGAATGATGCGTGCCGAGCGCCATGAAACCGACTACGGCGAGAAACTTGACTACCGGCTCTACGTGCCGGACCTTGCGCTCGACACCCGCTACCCCCTCGTGGTGTTCGAGCACGGTTCCGGCGAGCGTGGTGACGACAATCTTGCCCAGCTGAGGTACGGGGTGCCGGCGCTCTTCGAGCATGTGCACGATGTCGAGCCTGCCTTTCTGCTCGCGCCGCAGTGTCCGCGCGGCATGCGCTGGTCGAACGTCAATGGCCGGGTGAGGGTGGATGCACCACTGCCCGAGTTTCCCTCGCTGCCGCAGAAACTCACCATCGAACTCCTCGACGAGCTGCTCGAACGCCATCCGATCGACCGGGATCGTGTCTACGCTACCGGCCTCTCGCTCGGCGGTTTCGGCTGCTGGGATCTCATCATGCGTCGTCCGGACGCCTTTGCGGCAGCGCTGCTCGTGTGTGGCGGCGGAGATCCGTCGCAGGCCGGCCGCATTGCGCATATACCGCAGTGGATCTTTCACGGCGATGCCGATGCGGTGATTCCCGTGGCACACTCGCAGCACATGGTGGCCGCGCTGACGGCTGCCGGCGCCGCGCCGCGCTACACCGAATACCCGGGTGTCGGGCATGATGCCTGGACACTCACCTACCGGAACGCCGAAGCGCTCGAGTGGTTGTTCGCGCAGCGACGAGAGGCCACACAGCTCGCGCGCAACTGAGGAAGCAACGATTTCCACGGGCAGTCACACGGATTCCGCCGAGAACGCGGCAAGGCCCTGCGACATTCTTGTCGTCGGTGGTGGCATCAATGGCGCCGGCATTGCGCGTGACGCGGCCGGCCGCGGCTTCAAGGTGATGCTCTGCGAGAAGGATGATCTCGGCAACCATACGTCTTCCGCCAGCACCAAGCTCATCCACGGCGGACTGCGCTACCTTGAACTCCTCGACTTTGCGCTGGTGCGTCACGCGTTGACCGAGCGCGAGGTTCTGCTGCGCGCCGCGCCGCACATCATCTGGCCGCTCCGCTTCATCCTGCCGCACCATCGGGAGCTGCGCCCGCGCTGGCTCATTCGGCTGGGACTCTTCCTCTACGATCATCTCGGTGGCAGAAAGCGGTTGCCGGCGTCGAATGCGGTGGACCTCACGAAACACCTTGCGGGTGCGCCGCTGAAGGACGAGTTCACCCACGCTTTCGAGTATTCCGATTGCTGGGTGCAGGATTCGCGGCTTGTTTCGCTGAGCGTGCTCGATGCCCACGAGCGCGGCTGCGATGTGCGCGTGCGCACCGAAGTGACCGACATGAAGCGCGCCACGGGGTGTTGGCAGGTCGGCCTTTTCGATCATCTCACGGGCAAGGCGTCGACGGTGCAGGCGCGTGCCATCGTCAATGCCTCGGGGCCATGGGTGGTCAGGACGCTTGATCTCGACGCAGAGCATGATGTCAGACACGGCGTGCGTCTCGTGCGCGGCAGCCACATCGTGGTTCCGAAAATCTTCGATCATGACTACGCCTACATTTTCCAGAATGCCGACGGACGCATCATCTTCGCCATTCCCTACGAAAGCGATTTCACCCTGATCGGTACGACCGATGTCGACGTGGACGGCGAACCGGGGCCTGCAGGAATCAGTGACGAGGAAATCCGTTATCTCTGCGATGCGGCCGGCAGATACTTCAGAAAGCCGATCGGCAGGGACGATGTGGTGTGGGACTACAGTGGCATACGCCCGCTCTACGACGATGCCAGCAACAGCGCCTCGAAGGTCACGCGCGACTACAAGCTCGATCTCGATACCCGCGATGGGGCTCCGGTGCTGTCGGTCTACGGCGGCAAGATCACGACCTTCCGGAAGCTCGCCGAAGAAAGCGTCGACATGCTCGGCAAGGAACTCGGCATCCGTGACGGCGACTGGACCGAAACGGCACCGCTGCCGGGCGGAGACTTTGCCGATGCCGACTTCGGCGCCTTTCTCGCCGCCATGCGCGAGCGCTACCCCTGGATGGACGCAGCGCTGCTCCATGACTACTGCCGGAACTACGGCACACGCATCGAACGGCTTGTCGGTGAAGCCCGCTCGATGGATGGACTCGGCGAACACTTCGGTGGCCACTTGTATGCCGCCGAGGTGCGCTACCTCATCGCCGAGGAATGGGCGCGTGCCGCCGATGACATTCTCTGGCGTCGGTCCAGGAAAGGTCTGCACGTGCCGCCCGGCACCGGCGGAAAACTCGATGCATGGATCAGTGAGCGGTATGATTTCGGTGTTGCTCGTCCACACAGGCCCGAAGGAACCCCGTCATGAGATACCTGCACACCATGGTGCGCGTCGAGGATGTCGATGCCAGTCTGAACTTCTACTGCACGCTGCTCGGCATGGAGGAGGTGCGTCGCGTCGACAACGAAGGTGGACGTTTCACACTGATCTATCTGGCAGCGCCCGAAGATGTCGAATCCGCGAAAGCGAACAAGGCGCCCTTGCTCGAACTGACCTGGAACTGGCCGCCCGAAGACGGCAGCGCGCCCGAACGCTATACGGAAGGCAGGAACTTCGGCCACCTCGCCTATGTCGTCGACAACATCTACGCTATGTGCCAGAAGCTCATGGACGGTGGCGTCACGATCAATCGCCCGCCGCGTGACGGTTACATGGCTTTCGTGCGTTCACCCGACAACATTTCCATCGAACTGCTGCAGAAGGGAGATGCGCTTGCCGCCGCCGAGCCCTGGGCGAGCATGGAAAACACCGGCTCCTGGTAGGGTTCCACGCCGCGTTCGGGAAGAATGCCCTGACTCGGCCGGGCCTGGACGTGCCGATCAGGCTCTCGGGCCGGGTGGGACGGCCGATCGCTCAGGCAGCGCAGGCGCCGTCGCCACCGCCCGCCGGCGTTTCCGTGTCGTCGAGTTCGGCGGCGCGGATGCAGGCCTCGCGGCGCGTGAGTCTTGCCCGGTAGTCCTCGAAGGCGGGGCGCGTCTCGAGGGTGCCGAACTGCATGCCCCAGATCACGTGCGAGCCGACGTATACGTCGGCCGCGGTGAATTCGTTGCCGGCAATCCAGGTGTGGCGCTGACAGGCGTCCTCGAGCACGTCGACCACGCGTTCGTAGCTGCCGTAGCCGAGCATCGAACTCTTGTCCTCCTGCGTTTCGAATGCCAGCGCATGGTTGGTCAGCGCCGCCTCGAGAGGGCCTGCGGCAAAGAACAGCCAGCGGTAGTAGTCGGCACGCTGCCCCGGGGCCGGGGCCAGAGCGCGGTGCGGAAAGGTGTCGGCGAGGTAGGCACAGATGGCGGCGGCTTCGGTCACGACGTGATCGAGATGCACAAGCGCCGGTACCTTGCCCATGGGGTTGATGCTGCGGAATTCGTCAGAGTGCATGTCCTCGCCGTACGCAAGATACTGCACCTGATAGGGCTCGCCGATCTCTTCCAGCATCCAGCGCGCGATGCGGCCACGAGACTGGCTGTTGGAGTAGAGCAGCAGGGAAGCCGACATGAGAACACTCGAGTGAAAGGGATGGTGCAGATTCTACACCGCGCCGGTCGACGGCAATTCAACCCGGCGTATTCCGCTCGACCCAGCGTGTCTCGCCGTTCGCGAGATGCTCCTTCTTCCAGAAGGTGCCGCGTTGCTTGAGCGCCTCGAGGAGAAAGCGACAGGCATCGAAGGCGGCAGCGCGATGCATCGACACTGCGGCCGCAAGCACGATCGGCTCGCCTGCCTCGATGTGTCCGACGCGATGAACGATCAGGGCATCGAGGATGTCGAAGCGGTCGATGGCGTCACGGCAGATGTCCTCGAGCTGTGGTTGTGTCATCTCGGGGTAGTGCTCGAGTTCCATCGACACGACTTCCTCGCCCTCGTTGCGGTTGCGCATGGTGCCGATGAAGCTTGCCGTTGCGCCAAAGCTGCCGCTCTCATGCGCCCTCGCGAATTCGGCGAGGGCCGCCTGAGGATCGAGTGCACGAGCTTCGAGACGTGCCGGCATCGTTCAGCCTCCGGTTACCGTCGGAAAGAAGGCGACCTCGTCACCGTCAGTGACCTTGGCGTCCACCGTCGCGTGAGCATGGTTGATGGCGCAGTGCAGATCATCCGGCAGGGCGGCACTCGTTGCCCTGCGCCAGACATCCGCTGCCGTGGCGAGATCGGCGGCATCGACTTCATGCGCTGCATCGGCCACGGTTTCGCGGATGCTGCCGAAGAATTTCACACGTATGCTCATGGCGGGTAGGCTCGGATAACGCTCTGCTGCCGAAGCTGCGATCATACCGAATCCCGTTTCCTGCGAGGCCACACGAGCCATGTCGACACTGACCCATTTCAACGACGCCGGTGAAGCCCACATGGTGGATGTGGCCGAAAAGGCCGTGACGCATCGGGTCGCCGTCGCAGCCGGCGAAATCGCCATGCGGGCAGCTACCCTCGAGATGATCGAGGCGGGCAGCCACCGCAAGGGCGACGTGCTCGGCATTGCGCGCATCGCCGGGATCATGGGCGCAAAACGCACCAGCGAGCTCATTCCGCTCTGTCACCCGATCGGGCTGACGAAGGTCTCCGTGGACTTCCGGGCCGATGCGGATGCGTCCCGGGTGCTCTGCGAAGTATGCGCCGAAACCCGCTCGCAGACCGGTGTCGAAATGGAAGCCCTGACAGGCTTGCAGGTCGCACTCGCCACCATCTACGACATGTGCAAGGCGGTCGATCGTGACATGGTGATCTCGAACGTGCGGCTGCTGGCGAAGCGTGGTGGCAAGTCAGGCGATTACCGTCGGAACGACGCTGACTGAACCGATTCATGCTTCCACTGGCCCCGCTGACCGCGCCGACCGCGCTGACCGTGCTGACCGTGCTGACCGTGCTGACCGTGCTGACCGTGCTGACTTCCTGACTTCCTGACTTCCTGACTTCCTGACTTCCTGACTTCCTGACTTCGCTGGTCCGACAGGCAACCTGCAGTTGGCTGCTCCATAAACCTTTCCGGATCGTTACAATGTGAAGTGGTACTGGAAATGCGGTGCCGTAACTCCACCTTGGCCACAACCGAACGATTCCGTTCCCAGGCAGACCAACAAGTCTGCCGGTAGTGGCTTGTCGGCGAGATGCGTGATTCTCGTGCAGCGCCATCGGTGGTGATTTGCTTATCAGGGTTCAGACAGCAATGAAATTTCTCAAGTGGTTGATGATCGGGCTTGTGGCTCTGGTGCTCCTCGCGGGTGTCGGCATCGCAGCGCTCGTGTATCTGGTCGACTGGAACAACTACAAGGACGAGATCCAGAACGCGGTCCGCAAGCAGACCGGGCGCGAACTCGTCATCGCGGGCGATCTGGAACCGACCTTCTTCCCCTGGGCCGGCATCAGCACCGGGGCCATCCAGTTCGCCAACGCCGAAGGCTTCGGTGATCAGCCCTTCGCCGCGATCGAGTCGGCCGGTGTCAAGGTGAAGCTTCTGCCGCTGCTTCGCCGCCAGATCAACGTCAGCGAGATTCAGCTCGACGGTCTCCAGCTCGATCTCCAGCGTGCCGCCGACGGCAGCACCAACTGGGACGATCTCATCAACGACACCGCTGCTGCCACCACCACCACCAACGAAGGCGAAGTGGAAGTCGAAGGCAACAGCGCGACGATCGCCGCGCTTGCCGTCGGCGGCATTCAGATCAGCAATGCCAATGTCAGCTGGAACGATGCCCAGGCCGGCACCGACGTGAAGCTTGCCGACTTCAACCTCGGCACCGGATCGATCGAACTCGCCAGGCCCTTCGACCTGACCTTCGATGCCGACATCTCGAGCACCAGCATGGCCATGAGTGCAGAGCTGGCCGGCAAGGGTGAAGTCATGGTCGATCTCGAAGGGCAGACCTATTCGCTCAGAGGATTCACGCTCGATACGGTTGCCAGGGGTGAGAGTTTTCCCGGTGGCACGCTCGAGGCCAGCGTCGCTGCCAACATCAACGCGCTGCTCGGTGACCAGAGGATAGACGTCACCGATCTCGTGCTCGACACGCTCGGCATGGAACTCGGCGGCAACCTCAACGTGACGGGCCTCGATGCCGAGCCTCTGGTGGCCGGCTCGCTGACGAGCAACGAGTTCAGTCCGAAGGAACTCTTCGCGAAACTCGGTGTGCCCGCGCCCGAAACCGCATCGGACGATGCACTCACGAAGGCGAGTCTTGCCATGGACATCAAGGCGAGCCCGGCGTCGGCTGCTCTCGACAACATCGTCGTGAAGCTCGACGACAGCACCATCGAGGGCGGGGTTTCGTTGCCCTCGCTCGCCGGCGCCATGCCTCCCGTGCGTTTCGACTTCAACCTCGACACGTTCAATGTCGACAACTACCTGCCACCTGCGGCCGAAGCTGATGCCACCGATGCTGACGCAACCGCATCCGGTGGTGCAGAGGGTGGCGATACGCCCATCGAGCTTCCCACCGAGTTGCTGCGCAATCTCGATGTCGATGGAACCTTCCGCGTTGGCGAGTTCACAGCCAAAAACCTCAAGACCACCGATATCGTGATTCCGGTGAAGGCCGGAGGCGGCAAGTTGGGTATCGAGAACATGACCGCGCAGCTCTATCAGGGCGCGATCTCGAGCAGCGCCGGGGTCGATGTTTCGGGCAGCGGTGCCCCGCGCTATGCCATGAACCTGTCGCTGGACGGCATTCAGGCCGAACCCCTCCTTGCTGACTTCATGCAGAAGGATGCACCGCTTTCGGGTGGTGGCAAGGTCACGTCCAGCGTCACCACGAGCGGCAACAGCGTGAACGCGTTGAAAAGCGGTCTGAACGGCAGCTTCAGCACCGCCTTCACCGATGGCTCGATCAACGGCATCAACATCGGCTACCAGCTTCGTCGCGCCAGCGCGGCCCTGAGCGGGAAGTCGATGGCCGCACAGGCAAAGGAACAGAAGACCGACTTCAGCTCGCTGTCGATGTCCGGTCAGATCCGCAATGGCGTGATCGCATCGAACGATCTCGACATGCGCTCGCCACTGCTGCGCCTTGCCGGTGACGGCCAGGTGTCCTTGCCGGCCGAGAACGTCGACTACACGACAACCGTACTTGTCACCGGTACCACGGAAGGACAGGGTGGCAAGGATCTCGAAGCGCTCAAGGGTGTGAAGGTCGCGCTGCCGATCAAGGCGACTTTCAAGGAACTCTCGGAGAACGCCGCGGGTGTCATGATTCGCGGGCTTCGCCAGAGTCTCACGAGCAATCTCGAAAACCAGGCGAAAGCGCTGGCTGAACAGCGTGCAAAGGAACTCAAGGAGGCTGCCCGGGCGAAGGCTGACGAAGCCGTCGAAGGGCAGAAGGAACAGCTTCGCGGCAAGGCCAACGAGGCCATCGACAACCTCGACGGCGAGACCACAGAGGCGCTTGATGAGGCGCTTGGCGGAGATGCCAAGGAGAAGCTGAAGGGGCTCTTTGGAAACTGATTCCATCGTGCCGGCCGTGCTCGAATGGTTCATCGAGCACGGTCGCAGCGAACTGCCCTGGCAGTTCGAGCAAACACGCTACCGTGTATGGATCTCGGAGATCATGCTGCAGCAGACGCAGGTGAACATCGTGATTCCCTACTACGAACGTTTCATGGCGCGCTTCCCGACGCTCCGAACGCTGGCAGAAGCTTCTGAAGACGAGGTGCTCGCACACTGGTCGGGCCTTGGTTACTACGCCCGCGCACGCAATCTTCACCGTGCTGCGAAGATTGCCGTCGCCGAGCATGGCGGTGAACTACCGGGTGATCCGGCGACCCTCGAAACCCTTCCCGGCATCGGTCGTTCGACCGCGGCGGCGATTCTCGCCTTCGCCGATGGTCAGCCACACGCGATTCTCGACGGCAACGTCAAGCGGGTGCTCGCGCGGGCCTTCGCGGTGGATGGATGGCCCGGAAAAACCGCGGTGCTCGATGAACTCTGGGCCTTGTCGGAAATGCTGACGGCGGCAACGGCGAGTACCACTGCGACGCGAATACGCGATGCGTTCGTTGCAGATGTGGAATGCCGTGTGGAATGCCATGCGGAACGCGATGCGGAACGCGCTGCGGAAGGCGCTGCGGAAGGCGCTGCGGAAGGCGCTGCGGAAGGCGCTGCGGAAGGCGATGCGGAAGGCGATGCGGAAGGCGATGCGGAAAGCCTGGCTCGCGCGCGCCTGGTGAATGGTGCCGAGCAGCGTGGCCTTGCAAGGTCGAAGGCGGCAGGCGGCAGATTCGTCGAGACAGGCAGGCCACGTTTTCATCCGAAAAGCGCCACTGCCATGTTCAACCAGGCGATGATGGATCTCGGTTCCGCCGTGTGTACACGAAGCTCCCCGCACTGCGGTATCTGTCCGCTGTCGGATTTCTGCAAGGCGCGAGCGATGAACACCGTTGCCGACTATCCCGGGAAGAAGCCGAAGAAAGCCGTACCGGTACGCGAGACACGCATGCTGCTTCTCGAGAACGAAGCGGGTGAGTGGCTGCTCGAGCGCCGCCCGCCGTCAGGGGTGTGGGGCGGACTCTGGAGCTTTCCCGAGGTCAAGGACGAGACCGGCATGGCAGCCTGGCTGTGTGCTGCGGGGCTCTTGCGGCGGGATGAGTACGCACCGCCCGATTCCTGCGCCCGTTTCCGCCACACCTTCAGCCATTTCCACCTCGATATCGAAGTCTGGCGCCTGCCGGTGAGAATCTCCGACAGTGCCGTTCTGGAGAGCGTGCCGCGGGTCTGGTATAACGGTGGCACATTGCCGGGGGGCATCGCCGCGGCGGTGCAGAAGATTCTCGACACCCGGCCCGAACAGATTCAGTGAGGTAAGTTCCCGTGACCCGTATGGTTCAATGCGCAAAGCTCAGGAAGGAGGCCCCGGGCCTCGAACGCCCGACCTATCCGGGCGAGCTGGGCAAGCGCATCTTCTTCAACATCTCCCAGGAAGCCTGGGATGCCTGGGTGAGTCATCAGACCATGCTCATCAACGAGTATCGCCTGACGCCCGTCGACCCGAAGGCCCGCGCCTTTCTGGAGGAAGAAATGGAGAAGTTCCTCTTCACCGACGAGGCAAAGGCACCGGAAGGTTACGTGCCCGAAAACAAGAGCTGATCCGAGCCTTCGCGATAGGGTCTGCGGCAGACTTCGTGGCAGCTCTGCTGCGAACTCTGCCCTGCAGGAATGCAGGCGTCACGACATGACTTCCCTCATCATCGCGCAACATGAACTGACGCGCCTCTTCGGCACACGGCGCGGCTGGTTGACGCTTGCTGCGCTTGTGCTGCTGTGGGCGCTGATCATGCTCTACGTGCTGCATCCGGCCTCACGGTTTCTGTCTGATGCCGACACGAATGACACGGCGCTGCTCGTGGGCGCACTCCTCGAACGGTTCGGCTGGGATCACGAACGCTGGGTGACGCCAGAGCTTGCACTTTACTGGGTGATTGCCCTGCAACTGTTTCCCGGGTTCGCACTGCTCATGGCCGCGGATCAGACCGCTTCCGACAAGGCACGCGGTACGCTGCGCTTTCTGCTGCTGCGCGCAAGCCGCCTCGACATCTTCTTCAGCCGCTTTGCGGGGCAGGTACTGATTCAGCTTCTCGTGGTGCTCGCAACATTGTCGAGTGTGCTTGTGATGGTTGTCCGGTATTCACCCGAGCGGCAGTCCGAAGCCCTCGAACTGGTACCGATCATCATCGGCAACCTCGTACTGGTGCTGCTGCCGATGATTGCGCTCATGTCGCTTCTCTCGGTACTGGTGAAGTCTCCGCGCCGGGCAATTCTCCTGTCTGTCGTGGTCTGGGTTGTGGGTGCATTGCTGCTCACGGTTCTCCGCTCGCGCGTCGGCCCGCTGCCGATTCTCGACTGGGTGCTGCCGGGCTCGCAGATCAACGAATTGCTGCGTCTTGCCGGCCGCGATACCTTCCAGCTCGCTGCAGTGCCGCTGGTTCACACGGTAGTGCTTCTTGCTGCCGGTGCATTTGCGATGTGGAAGGTGGATCTGTGATCATGGCTGGCACGTCGGGCACGTCGGGCACGTCGGGCACGTCGGGCACGTCGGGTGTATCGGACATGGCTGCGACGAGGCCGGCCGTGTCCGTGAACCTGCCCGTCCGGAGGGTTGTCGCATGAGCCTTCTCGTGGCGGAGAATCTGGTCAAGCGCTACGGCAGCATGCTTGCGATCGACAACGTGAGCTTCTCGCTCGAGGCTGGGGAACCGATTGCTCTCATCGGCCCGAACGGCGCGGGCAAGACCACGCTTCTGAGCCTGCTCTGCGGTTTCATTCGCCCGACCTCGGGCAGCCTCAGGGTGCTCGGTCAGGCCTCTGGGTCACGCGCCCTCGTCGGGCGTATCGGTGCCTTGCCGCAGGATGCCAGTCTCGACCCGCGTTTCTCGGTGCGGCGCCAGTTGACCTTGCTGGCGCGCCTGCAGGGAATGGACGGGAAAGATGCCGCCGCCGAAGTCGAGCGCGTGCTCGATGTGGTGCGGCTCGGCGATGCGGCGGGAAAATCATACGCTGCAATGAGCCACGGCATGCGCAAGCGCATATCGCTTGCCCAGGCGCTGCTCGGCAGCCCCGAGTGCGTGTTGCTTGACGAGCCCACGGCTGGCATCGACCCGCCCAACGCGAAGATCATTCGCGATCTCGTCAGACAGCTCTCCGACAGGACTACCTTTCTCATCAGCTCCCACAACCTCGATGAACTCGAGCGGCTTTGCAACCGCGTGCTGTATCTCGACAACGGCAAGCTCGTGCACAGCGGAAGCGAGATGCTTGAAGACGATACCGCGAACGAAGGTGTGTTGACGGTGCGACTCGCGAGCAGCGTACCGGAAGCGGAATTCGTGGCGGCCTGCCGGGCGATCGAAGGTGTGGTTTCCGTGCAGCGGGTGGCGCAGGGAGACTATCAGTTGCGCCATGTGTCGGCAGCCGAGGCGGACTCCCCGACATCTGCGGTGGATATTGCCCTGCTCGAGATGCTTGCGGCGCGTGGTTGGAGCTACCGCTGTCTCGTGAAGGGGCGCTCGCTGGAAGAGCGCCTGTATGGCGAAGCGATCAGCGCCGTCTGAGCATCCAGATGAAGAACATTCCGCCAGTGAGGCCGGTGACGATGCCGATGGGCATGTCTTCGGGAGCCATGATGGTGCGGGCGGCCACGTCGGCCCAGAGGAGGAATACACCGCCGGCAAGTGCCGAGGCTGGCAGGACGCGGAAGTAATCTCCGCCGACGATCATCCGCACGATATGCGGCACCATGAGGCCCACGAAGCCGATCATGCCGGAAAAGGCGACCATGACGCCGGTGATCAGTGCCCCGACGATGAAGACCGACAGCCGGAACCGAGCCACGGGGATGCCGAGGGTCGCGGCGGTTTCGTCGCCGATGGTCATGGCGTTCAGGTCAGCGGCGTGCCGCAGGAGCCACGCGCCTGCAAGGAGCAGGATCACCAGCGGGTAGCCAAGGTGTGCCCACTGCGCCAGTCCGAGCCCACCCAGCATCCAGAACACCACCGTGTGGGTTGCGCGTGGGTCGCCGAGAAAAATGAGGATGTTGGCGCCGGCCATGATGACGAAGGACACGGCCACTCCCGCCAGCACCAGTCGATCGGCACTGGTGGCATCCGCCATGCGCGACACGCCCAGAACGATCAATGTGGCGGCAAGCGCGCCGAGAAATGCCAGCAACGGCACCGTCAGCAGGCCCAGAAACAGCCCCGTATGCAGAAGTGCCAGCACTGCGCCGAAAGCCCCGCCCGAGGAAATGCCCAGCAGGTGCGGATCAGCCAGTTGGTTGCGCGTGACTGCCTGCAGTGTTGCCCCCACCATGGCCAGACCCGCCCCCACCATGGCAGCCAGAAGTGCGCGGGGAAAGCGAATGTTCCAGACAATCGACGCCCGGCCCCTGGACCAGTCCGGGGTGATGGCGTCCGGCGCGATCTTCTGCGCCAGAACGCCCCAGACCGTATCGAACGGTACCGACACCGCACCAACCGAAATGGCCACGGTGAGCGAGATCAGCAACAGCCCCACCGCGCCGACGAGAAACACGCCAAAGGGCAGGGCCGAGCGCATCTCAGTTCTCCCGGAAAGCTTCAGCGAGCTTTTTCACTGCCTTGATGTTGCGTGGTCCCGGCGTGGCTTCGACATATTCCAGCACCACGAAACGGTCGTTCCTGACCGCGTCGATATCGGCAAAGGCAGGGTTGTTCATCATGAATTCGCGTTTTTCTTCGGCCGTGACGTTGCCGTAGTTGACGATGACGATCACTTCGGGGTTGCGCTCGATCACATCCTCCCAGTTCACCCTGGCCCAGCTCTTTTCGAAGTCGTCCATGATGTTGTGTCCGCCTGCGGCTTCGATCAGTGCCGTCGGCATGGCGTATCGCCCGGCCGTCAGTGGGCTGTCCTCGCCGCTGTCATAGACAAAGACGCGCGGTGGTTTGCCGGTTTCCAGCGTCTCGGTGAAGGCCGCGAGATCGGCCTTGTAGCCTTCGACCAGTTCGGTGGCGCGATCCTCGACGTCGAAGATGCGACCCAGGTTGAGCAGGTCGTTGTACATGTCGTCAATGCTGACCTTGGGCTTTTCGCCGATGTGGATGCAGCTTTCGGTCAGCTCGTAGACCTTGATGCCGAGGGGTTCGAGGGTCTCGGGCGTGACTTCGGCGCCAACCTTCATGCCGTAGTTCCACCCGGCGAAAAAGAAATCCGCATCGGCACCCACGAGCACTTCCTTCGTCGGATATTTCTCGGACAACTCAGGCAGTTCCGCAACGCCCGCGCGCATTTCCTCGTCCAGCGTCTTCCAGCCGGAAACGCCGGTATAGCCCACCATGCGATCCGCCAGCCCGAGAACCAGCATCATTTCCGTGAGGTTCACGTCATTGGAGATTGCCGCCTTGGGCGGACTGTCGAAGGTCACGTCGCGGTTGCAGCTCTTTACCGTGACTTCGGCATGGGCCGTGCCGGCCAGCAAGGCCAGCGACAGGGCAGTGGTGGAGACAAGTTTCATGTCAGGTACTCCGGGTGGTAGTTGCGGTGTTCAGGTGAAAGGTGAAGTGGTTGCTGCCGCTCGGTATCAGTCGCTCCTGATGCGCGACAACGCCGAATGTATCCGAGACCAGCGCATCGTTCAGCAGCGCATCAGGTGGTCCGAAGCCCATCGGGCGGCCATCCTTGAGCACCAGAACGCAATCGCAGATACCTGCGGCAAGGTTGAGGTCATGCAGGGAGGTCACGATGGTCAGGTTCAGATCGCGGATCAGATGCAGTACTTCAAGCTGATGACGGATGTCGAGGTGGTTGGTCGGTTCGTCCAGCACCAGAAGCTGCGGCTCCTGTGCAAGGGCGCGAGCCACCATGACCCGTTGCCGCTCGCCACCGGAAAGCGTGGAAAGCGTGCGCTGTGCGAACCCGTGCAGATCGAGCCGGTCCATGGCGGCGTCAACGATCTCGCCATCGCGTGCGCCGGGGGTGGAAAACCCCGCACGGTGTGGCACCCGGCCGAGCGCCACGACCTCGCGCACGGTCAGGGCGAAATCGGTAGGCTGTTCCTGCAACACCGCGGCGACCATGCGGGCAGCGGCGCGTGGGGTGATGCTGTTCAGGTCAACCCCGCTGACCGACACATGCCCCGTCAGCGGGCGGTTGAAACCGTAGATCAGCCGCAGCAAGGTGGTCTTGCCTGCACCATTCGGCCCGACAACACCCATGACATGTCCGGACTCCAGTGCGAAGCTGGTGTCGTGAAGCAATGGTGGGGCGCCTTTGCGCGGTGCCCAGGTGACCTGTTCCACGGTCAGGTTTGCCGCGCTCATTGACTGGTGTACCGGTTCAGGATCAATGGCGGAGAGGGAGGGATGATTCGCGCTGTGCGCTCACCCCTTGCGGGGCACCTTCGCTGCGCTGCGGTGTGCAAGTCGCTGCGCGACTTGTCGAACCCGGTTGATTGATCGAGGGTTCGAATCCGACAGAATCCGACAGTGCAGGCGTGATGGTTCATCCGAGCCTTGCTCCGGTTCAGGATCAATGGCGGAGAGGGAGGGATGATTCGCGCTGCGCGCTCACCCCTTGCGGGGCACCTTCGCTGCGCTGCGGTGTGCAAGTCGCTGCGCGACTTGTCGAACCCGGTTGATTGATCGAGGGTTCGAATCCGACACAATGGCGGAGAGGGAGGGATTCGAACCCTCGATACGAGAGACCCGTATACCGGATTTCGAATCCGGCGCATTCGACCACTCTGCCACCTCTCCTGCTGGTCGATGGCGCCATCAGGCGCACGAATCGAGCGCGCAAGTATAACGGATCGGGGGCTGTGGCAGCGGCTTCGGATGCAGAAAAATTTCCGGGAACATTGTTGACACTGCTCCTCTTGCCCGTCATCATACTCTGCTCAGCCAGCCTGAATGGCCAGGTAGCTCAGTCGGTAGAGCAGGGGACTGAAAATCCCCGTGTCGGCAGTTCGATTCTGTCCCTGGCCACCATCACAACGGCCGCTTGTGTAGATTTCCTTTCACGCCCGCCCGGAACAAGGCCTGAGTGAAACGTGCGGGGCACAGGTGGCAGCCTTTCACGTCATGGCTACCTGCAGCTTCAGACGGCAGTCTACAGCAACGATGTGACGCACGAATCCTTCTGCATCGATTGTGATTCGGCAAGATTCAGCTGGTTTGGTGGGTCGCTGTTTCCTTTATTGCAGGCCTGTATTGGTTGTCATGCACATGGCAAAGTCAAAGTTGTTGGTAGAGGTTGTTGCGTGACGGATTACCTGGCCCTACTGAATACCCTCGATGAGAACGAGCGCCTTGAAGCAAAGCGCGGCAGCGGAATTGGTCCTGCCGTGTTGGAGAGTGTTTGTGCCTTCGCCAATGAGCCCGGTTTGAAGGGTGGCACGATCTTGCTGGGTATTGCCATAGACGAAAATGATCTGTTTTCTCAGTATGCCGTTGAAGGAGTCGAGAACCCGGATGAGTTGAGCGCAACACTCGCATCACGATGCCGAAGCCAGTTCAACATCCCTGTCAGAGTACAGATTTCCAGCGAACAGATCAGCGGTAAAACGATACTTGTTGTTACCGTGCCAGAAGCTCAGCCTGGCGACAAACCGGTTTTCATCAAGTCGAAGGGTTTGCCCAAGGGGGCCTATCGACGCATCGGCAGTACGGATCAACAATGCACGGAAGATGATCTGCTTGCCCTTTACCAAGGGCGGCAGAATGAGAGTTTTGATTACACTGTATTGCCTGATAGTTCGTTCGCGGATTTCTCATCGGAGGCCATTGCCGGCTATAGGGAAGTGCGTGCATTGGTCAATCGTGACGCTGAGGAATTGCTCTGGAATGATGAAGAGTTGCTCGAAGCATTGGGATGTGTTCGTCGGAAAGATGGTGAGCTACGGCCGACGGTAGCCGGCCTGTTGCTGTTCGGGAAAACGACGTCGCTTCGTCGTGTTTTTCCGATGACGCGTGTGGATTATATTCGTGTTCCTGGCAAGGAGTGGATTTCGGATCCCGAGAATAGATTCGACAGTATAGAAATACGAGATCACTTGTTTCGCGTCATTCGAAGAGTCTTGGCAACTGTGCTGGACGATCTGCCAAAAGCCTTCGGACTCACGGAAGGTAATCCGCAGCGTACGGAAAGGCCATTGATACCGCAGCGGGTATTGCGTGAGGGAATCGTCAATGCGTTGATGCACCGTAGCTATCGTAGCCATGCACCAATACAGATTATTCGTTACTCCAATCGTATCGAAATACTCAATCCGGGTCATTCATTGAAATCGCCTGAACAACTGGGTGAACCTGGGTCGGTGCCGAGAAATCCTCGGCTTGCGGCCGTGATGCTGGATACGCGGTTTGCTGAGACCAAGGGTAGCGGAATCCGTGTGATGCGGGAGATGATGATGAACGCCGGCCTTGAACCACCCCTGTTTGAAAGTCTGAGGAGTGAAGATCAGTTCGCTGCTCGATACTATTTCCAGCATTTCCTCAATGACGAAGCTGTTCGGTGGCTCAGTCGTTTTCGAGATCTGCAACTGACCGACGAGGAGGCGCGGGCGCTGGTTGCCGTGCGTGAGCAGGGTGCAATCGACAATGCCATGTACCGAGAGCTTAATCGGGTGGATACCTTGGCCGCAAGCCAGAGCCTGCGTCGTCTTCGAGATGTTGGTTTGCTCGAACAGAGGGGGCGCAGCTCTGCTACCCATTACAAGCCGACTGATTGGTTGCTGGGAACGTCTGATCGGTCAGGTGACGGATTCGGGTCCAAATCTGGTAGCTCCGAGGACTTATCTAGTAACCTTAGCGGCTTATCTAGTAACCCCAGCGGCTTATCTAGTAACCTCGAGAGCTTATCCAGTAACCCCGAGGGCTTGACAGGTAGTCTTGATGATGCAAGACAGGAAGCTCGGCGAAAGTTGCTCAACGAGTTGCCCAACGAGCTTGCAGAGAGAATCGGTAGCCTCGGGCGGCGGCGACCACCTGATATCCTGCGCGATGTTGTGTTGGAGCTATGTTGTCTTCGCAGTTACCGCACCGAAGAACTCGCGGTACTGTTGGTCAGGAATGTCGAAACCGTGCGCCAGAATTACCTTCGCCCGTTGTTGCGTGAAGGCCGCTTGTCCATGAGCAAACCCGACAAGCCGAACGATCCGGATCAGGCCTACCAGACGACCGACGAGTGAAGACAGGCTCGATTCGTACGCCCATACTCCCGAGCAGATCCCTGCCACAGACCACGGGAACAGTGCCGGGCGTGAAACCACACTTCGAACTCCCAATCAACAATCCGGAACCTGGCAGATCGTGCCACTCGTTCGGATCGCATTGTCATCACCTGCCGCCGAGCCATCGCCAGAGGCATTGTGCGGGCTGACACCGGGTTCCGCCACGATGGAGTGGGTTGTACGGAACTGAAGGGTGACCGGCGACAGCAGTGTATCGCTGGACAGGAAATCGTTGTTGCCTGTCGTCACGTGGCGCACGTAACCGTGACCTTCGTTCGCGTCGAGCGTTTGCAGCGGATTGCAATCGATCTCTCGATTTTCCCGGAAGCCACCAGGGGCGTAGCCGCCAATCAGCAGGTCGCCATAGTGACTGCCGCTCGCCGCATTGCCACGTATGGTGATATGCTGGGATTCTACACAGTTTTCTGCACCCACCTCAAAGGCCCAGGGGGCGTTTCTGACGATGTTGTCGACGATGGAAACATGTCTCCCACCATCGATATAGATCGCCGCAGCCCAGCTTTCCTCGCCGCCATAGGCCATGTTTCCGACGGTAGAGAGGTTCTCCACCACATTGCCCTCGATGAAACCGAATCGTGCCGTGTCCCGGATGCCCGGGAGGATGCGCCCCGAGTGGTTGGTTCGGGAGGGCGAGGTGCCTTCACCACCGATGGCATCAATGGCGATGTTGTTGATGTCCCGAAGGGTGTTGCTGCTGATCACCCAGCGCCGAACGTTGCCGTTCACGGCAATGCTTTCGCTCGAGCCCGTGCGCATGTCATGCACGGTGTTGCCATCGATAACCACATCACGGATACCGTCGCTTTCCGTCTCGCCAGTGCCGAATACCGCTATGGCGTGCGCGTCTGCATCGCTGTCGAAGTGGTGGATGCGGTTGTTGCGGATGAGTACCTCACGGATCCGCTCACCGCGGATCATGATGCCGAAACTGTAGGCATTTCCGGCCCCGTAGCCGCGAATGTCGACGCCTTCGACGACTACCTGATGGGTGTCATCGCCGATGTGGATGGCCGCCCCGGGCGTGTCTGCCTGCAGCGCTGCCATGCCCGGCTCCCCCAGGAGGCGCGTTCGCGAGCGGGAAATCGAAACCGGTAGCCCCCCGCTGGCCTTGCTGACATCCACCGAACAATAGCCATGCGGTCCTGCCACGGCATCACACTGGCTGATGGCTTCGGCTATCGAGCCAGTGGCCACCACCTGTGGTTCCGTCGGGAAATACGCCAACCAGCCGAGTGACGGCCGGTGGCGCTCATCGACGTCGGCGGCGCCCCAGCCAGCTGCAGCCTGGAGCGTCGAGCAAGCGACGGTCCAAGTGACAGCCATGACCCATGTGGCCATACGACGGCGGATGTTCAAGGCACTGGGTGCATGCCGCATGAGCGGGTTCATGCGTGGTAACAGGGTGAATGACCGGGAAAGATCCCATGATCCGGGCATGGTGGATGACCTGATGCAAACGGATGTGCGCGGGCTGATCGAAGATGCAGCCGGCTGCGTCCATCCGGGAGCGGGTGACGGCGCGGGGGACAAGCCGCGGTCGATATCCTCTTTCTCGACGATACTGCCGAGCCGGTAGTTCCGATCATGCATGTCTTCCACCACGTTGCCGATTCCCCGTTGCACACTCAGCGGGATCTTCAGCAGTGGTCATTGCCCGAATCCCTCTCCGCATCATACATCTACTGACCCGGAAGACTGACGGTACGCCCGGCAAACAGCAGCAGTCCACTCGGCTTGTCGATCAGGAAATAGAGGAAAGGCCTGTTGATCTCGATTATCTTCGGTTCTTCTTCTTCTCCCGGAGCAGCCGC
>PDWI01000916.1_pt1 | contig 47965 bp, 29 predicted proteins | sample 1430891 | NCBI WGS metagenome assembly PDWI01 (sample SAMN01162508, study PRJNA174530) | Oral metagenome, whole genome shotgun sequencing project. | biome: Marine environment; feature: Marine mammal; material: Swab sample of the gingival sulcus; isolation source: swab sample of gingival sulcus...
GTTTTTTTTTGAAAGTTTTAGGGGGGGTAGCTTTTGCTTTGATTTATATCTATTATTATGGGGGGGGAGATACTATTTATTATTTTGATGGGGGGAATATTTTGATAGATCAGTTGTTTCAACAACCTGTTAATTATTTTCGCTTTATGTCTTCTTCGGCTTCAAATTTAGCCCCCGATTTGCAGTATATTAAATATATGACGCCTTATGCAAGAAGTAATGAAGAGTGGTTTATGCTCAAAATAATGTCTGTGGTTAATTTCTTGTCTTTTAGGCGTTATCTTGTTAGTACTATCTTTTTGTCTTTTATTTCTTTTGCGGGGTCTTGGCGAATGTATCAGGCGTTTTTATATTTTTTTCCTAAGCAAAAAAGATTGATTTTTTATGCCGTTTTTTTATCTCCTTCTTTGGTTTTTTGGGGGTCGGGCATCGTTAAAGATACTGTTACTTTGGCTAGTTTAGGCTTCTTTCTTTACACAGGTGTGATGCTCTTATTTAACTATCGTTTTTCACTTTATAAACTGGGCGTTTTTATATTTTCTTTTTATGTCATTTTTGAATTAAAATCTTACATTATTGTAGCTTTCTTGCCTTTGTTGTTAATAGCGTGGTTTTTGCATAATAGAGAGAAAATTACAAATGCTATTTTGAGGAACGTTCTGACTCCTGTAGTGATGGTTTTACCTATTGTAGTGAGTTTGTTTTCTGTTTCTGCATTGACGGAAATGAGTGCGAAGTATAAGCTTGAAGACTTGGAGTGGAGGGTGCGAGGTTTTCATACTTGGCATAGTAGCGAAGGAGCAGGAGGCTCTTCTTACGACCTGCATGTAACAGATTATTCTCCTATGGGGATTGCTTCAAAAATACCGGAGGCATTGTCTGTAACTTATTTTCAACCCTTTTTATGGAAGGCGCATTCTTTTAATATGTTGTTAACCGGTTTTGAAGGCTTGATTTATTTGTGTTTGTTTATCTATGTTCTTTTAAAATATAGATTGAAACTATTTTGGTATGCTTTGCAGAATCCATTTTTATTCTTGAGTTTGTTTTACGCTATTTTATTTGGTTTTGCAGTGGGATTTACTTCTTATAACTTTGGAGCATTAGCGCGTTACAAAATACCGGCACTCCCTTTTGCATTGTTCTTTTTATTGTTTTTTGCTTTCAATAAAAAGAAGTATGTTTTGCACCAAATTCATTACAAAAGATTATTTTAAAAAACTTATGAAGCCACAAAATATTGAAATAAAGAACAAAAAAGCCTTTTTTAATTATGAAATTGTAGAGGCTTATACCGCTGGTGTACAGTTGTTCGGTACAGAAGTCAAATCTATTAGAGCTAGTAAGGTAAGTTTTACTGATGCCTACTGTTTATTTATTAACAATGAGCTTTGGGTACGAGGCTTACATATTTCGGAATATGCTTTTGGTTCTTATAATAATCACGTGCCTAAAAGAGAAAGGAAATTGCTTCTGACTAAGAAAGAGTTGAATAAGATACATAGAAAGATGCAAGAAAAATCATTGACAATGGTTCCTTTGCGTATTTTCTTTTCAGAAACAGGTTTTGTTAAGATAGAGGTGGCTTTAGCACGAGGAAAAAAGAAATACGACAAACGAGAAAGCTTAAAGCAAAAAGATACCAAACGAGAATTAGACCGATTGATGAAGAGGTAAAATGAGTTGTGTTGATTGAGTGGGAGGCGTTTAGAAAAATGAAGTTATGGTTTAGTATAATAATCTTTGCTCTAAAATAATTGGATTAAATGAGAATAACAGAAAGAAAGTATTTAGAAGCATATAAAAAGTTAATTGGGGATGAGATTCCTAAATTGATTAAGAATTTTGACTTCTCAGAAAATCGTGGAACCTTCGATTATCTTACAAAATCTTCTGCTGTTTATTCTTCTAATATAGAAGGGAATAGCGTTGATTTGAATTCTTATATGAATTATGAAATGAACAAGGATAAATTCAAAGTAGGAAAAGAGATTGAAGAGATTGAAGATTTAATTCAAGCTTATGCTTTGGCTCAAAATAATAGGCTGAATGAGGAAAATTTATTGAATTGTCATAAAATCTTCTCAGACACTTTCTTGATTAAGAGTAAGCGTGGTAAATATCGAATGGAGCAGGTTGGTGTTTTTGGCAAATCAGGATTAGCTTATATGGCGGTTGAACCGGAATTGGTTAAAAAAGAGATGAAACGCTTCTTTCAGGATATTAACGAACTTATTTCGTTGAATATGAATGAAATTGAAGTGTTTTATTTTGCGTCTTTAATTCATTTAAGGTTGGCGCACATTCATTCTTTTAGAGATGGGAATGGCAGAGCAGCCAGATTAATTGAAAAATGGTTTGTTGCAGAGAAATTAGGTCGGGACTTTTGGAAAATGCCTTCGGAGGAGTTCTATAAGGAACATCAAACAAAATATTATGAGACCATTAATCTTGGAGTTAATTTTTACGAGTTGAATTATGATAGATGTCTGGGTTTTTTGGAAATGTTACCGAATTGCCTGAAGTAAAATGTAAGCATAGAGTATATTAAGCGCTAAAAACAAGTTGTTAAATTATAAATAGGGGGCAGAGAGAGGGACAGAGGTGTTGTGTTACGTTTATTCTCACTGTCGATAACGATGTATTCGTACATTTTATAGATAAATATTGATTTAACTTTGAATAGTAGAGCTGTTATTAATGAATTTTAAATTAAAGGAAAATGTATTTGGAGAGTGGTAGGATTCGGCTTAGAGCTTTAGAAAAAGTGGATGCGGATTTGTTGTATCGTTGGGAAAATGATGAGAAATATTGGCAGCTTAGCAATACTGTTCAGCCTTTTTCTTACGAAGTGCTATCGGATTATGTTATGAATGATACCCACGATATTTATCAATCAAAGCAGCTTCGTTTAATGATAGAAATTAAAAATCAAGGGAAACAACAAACGATTGGAACAATAGATTTGTTTGAATTCGACCCTTATCATTTAAGAGCAGGCATTGGTATTTTGATTTATAGTGAAAAAGATAGGCGACAAGCTTATGCGCAAGAGTCTTTGACAATGCTTCTCTCTTATGCTTTGGATAAATTGGGCTTAAAGCAGTTGTTTTGTCATATTAGCGAAAGCAATACGCCCAGCATTCACTTATTTCAGAAAATGGGGTTTCAGAAAATAGGGGTTAAAAAGCAATGGAATAGAATATCAGCCACTGAATGGGAAGATGTAGGCATTTATCAGAAAATACTGTAATTGAAAAAACATAAAATAAGGAGTTTGATTTAGCTATGACGATTATTTATATATTAGACCTTTTAGGTACTTTGGTGTTTGCTATTAGTGGAACAATGTCCGGAGCGAGTAAGCGTTTAGATTTATTTGGTGCTTCTTTTACAGGCTTTGTGACGGCTATTGGGGGAGGAACTTTGAGGAATATCATTTTGGGGAAATTTCCGGTTGCTTGGGTTAGTGATATGAATTATTTCTATGTTATATTGCTGGGAGTCTTTTTGACCTTTGCTTTTAAGTCCTTTATTAGTAGAATGAAAAGGACGTTGTTCTTGTTTGATACCATTGGAATAGGTGTGTTTACTATCATAGGAATAGAAACCTCTTTGGCTTTAGATATAAACCCTGTTTTGGCAGTTATAATGGGTTTGTTTACAGCTGTTATGGGAGGGGTTATTCGTGATATTTTATGTAACGACATTCCTTTAATATTTAGAAAAGAAATATATGCCACAGCCTGCTTGTCAGGCGGTTTTTTGTTTGTTATATGTTATTATATGGGTGTGAATCAGGCTTTAAACCAATTTATAAGCATAAGTTGCATTATTATATTCCGTTTGTTAGCTATCCATTATAAGATATCTTTGCCTGTTTTAAGGTTAGAAGAAGATACTGAGCAATAAAAAAGAAAAAATTAAATTTTCTACTCCTATTGTATGAAATTTAATTTTTAATATTATTTTTGTGGACGAAACTAATATAATAAACATTATGCCACAAATATCAGAAAGAGGAATGGCGATGCCGGCATCGCCAATTAGAAAATTAGTTCCTTATGCAGAGCAAGCAAAACAAAAAGGAGTTAAAGTTTACCACTTAAATATAGGGCAACCAGATATAAAAACGCCTGAGATGGCTTTAGATGCTGTTAAGACTTGGGCAGGAAAAGTAGTAGAGTACAGCCATTCTGCGGGTAACCTTTCTTATAGAGAGAAATTAGCAAAATACTATCAGAATATCGGTATTGACGTTAATCAGGATGAAATAATGATAACAACCGGAGGTTCGGAAGCTATTTCTTTTGCTTTCTTAGCTTGTTTAAATCCGGGAGATGAGGTCATTATTCCGGAGCCGTTTTACGCTAATTATAATGGTTTTGCAACAGCTGCCGGAGTTAAGGTAGTTCCTATCACTTCTTCTATAGATAATAACTTTGCTTTACCCGCTATTTCAGAGTTTAAAAAGTTGATTACAGATAGAACTAAAGGAATTGTTATCTGTAATCCTAATAATCCTACAGGTTATTTGTATTCAAAAGAAGAATTACAATCTTTAAAAGAAATAGTTAAGGAGCACGATTTATACCTATTTTCAGATGAGGTGTATCGTGAATTTGTTTACGATGGCGAAGAGCATTTCTCTGCAATGCAGTTGGAAGAGATTAGTAATAATGTTATCTTGATGGACTCTGTTTCTAAGCGCTATAGTGAATGTGGTGTTAGAATAGGTGCAATGGTAACCAAAAATAAAGAAGTATTTAATACGGCGATGAAGTTTGCGCAAGCACGTTTATCTCCGCCGTCTATGGGGCAGATTATAGGAGAAGCTTCTTTAGATACTTCTGTTGAATACTTTGAAGAAGTATATAATGAGTACATTGCTCGAAGAAACTATATGGTAGAGGCCTTGAATGAAATAGAAGGTGTTTACTGTCCAAAACCTAAAGGTGCTTTTTACGCAGTAGTTAAGTTACCGGTAGAGGACGCCGAGCATTTTGCTCAATGGATGTTAGAAGATTTCAGTTATGAAAATCAGACCGTGATGGTAGCCCCTGCAAGTGGCTTTTATTCAACAGAAGGATTGGGTAAAAATGAAGTTCGAATTGCGTATGTTTTAAACATAGAAGATTTGAAATCTGCGATAATGGTGCTTAAAGAAGCTTTAAAAGTATACCAAAATAGAGCATAATTTTTCTTTTTTATGCTAAAATATACTCTAAATAGAAAATAAATTTGATTTATAATTTGTTGGTTTTAAACAAAAAAAGAAGTGTTGAACAATATTATTAACAATTAATCGTTAATAAATTTGTTCGTTATAAAAAAAATAATTTATTTTACTGACTCAATTTTTGTTAAGAAACTGATGTTAAATTACAACACGATATTAAAATGAAAAAGTTATTCTTTTTAATCCTTGCATTAGGACTGTTTTTGGGAGTTTCTGCACAGCAGGCTCCGCAGTATGGATTTAATATGTTTAATCATATGGCTGTGAACCCGGGATTTGCCGGAGCTAGTGATGCTATATGTGTTAGAGGGATATTGAATGAGCAGTGGTTAGGAATGCCAGCTTCTATCCGTCCTCGTACTGGGGTGTTATCTGCAGATATGGCTTTTTCAAAATTTAACTCAGGTGCAGGAATAAGTTTGGTTCAAGATAAGTTGGCATATCAGAGAAGCACTGAATTTAATGTGAGTTATGCCTATCGTCTTAAGTTGGGAGGTGGTCGATTAGGTTTAGGTTTATCGCTGGGTTTGTTGAATGGTAATGTTGCAGGAGAATGGGTGACGCCTAGTTATATTGAGAATCGTAATGAGAATCCGGCAAGCGACCCGTTGATCGCAGACAATAAGTCAGTGACTCGTTTTGATGCGGCAGTTGGGCTTTTTTACCATACAAAAATTGATAACTATAATGAGTTGTATGGAGGACTGTCAGCTACTCATTTATTACAACCCTCTATGTCTAATGTAGAAGGTGTTAATAAGTTTAAAAGAACTTATTATGTTACTGCTGGTTACTATTATACCATGCCTAATGGTATCATTCAGTTAAGACCATCTGTATTTTTTAAAACAGACGGTGCTACTTCTCAAACATCCGTTAACTTAACCGCTTTGTATAATCAAATGTTTTGGGGAGGTTTAACTTATCGTTTTAATAACGATATTGTTTTTATGGCAGGTGTCAATTTGAAGTTTAACTTGTCTTTAGGAGTGGCGTATTCTTTAGTTCATCAAGAGGTAAATACGCAGGGTACATTGGATTTAATGCTTAAGTATTGTTTCCAATTAGATCGTAAGAAAGGTAAATCAAGTTACAGAAGTGTACGTTTCTTGTAGAAACTAACAAATTAAAGTGAATATTATTTCTTTAGGAGGTATTTTTATGAAGAAGATATTATATATAATTATTGTATTGTCATTATTTCTTTCAAGTTGTTCAGACTGGAGGAGTGGTGAATTAACCGGTGTCGTAAATCGACCGTATTTTCAAAGTACAAAGCCGTTTCGTATGGCTTGGTGTAAAACCGGTTCTTATCAAATGGGACCTAACGACCAAGATGTAACTTGGGCAATGACTTCTGAGCAGAAAACAGTTCAGGTAAAAGGTTTTTGGATTGACGAAACAGAGATTACTAATAATCAGTATCGTCAGTTTGTAGAGTGGGTAAGAGACTCTATTGCTTACCTTAAATTAGGTGAAGTAAATGAAGACTATTTGCTTACTCAGAATGAGTATGAGGAAGATATAGACCCTCCTTTTATTAATTGGGATGAACCTATAGAGTGGGACTCAAAAGAAGAGGAGGTAAGAGAGGCTCTAGAGCCAATGTTCTATACTGAAAAGGAGAGGTTTAATAGGATTAAGCAATTGGATGTTAGAAAGTTGAATTTCGTTTATTATCGAGAGGACTTGCGTCAGGCGGCTCGTAAACAGTATTATAATAATAATACAGAAAATAGAACTTCTTTTAACTATAAAAACCAAAAATATGATGGTCAGATTATAGATTATTCTGATTCTAAAACCAAAGGTGAAAAGATTGATATTAAAGATAGAAGTTCTTTCATTATGAAAGAAACAGTTAATGTTTATCCTGATACTTTGGTTTGGATAAGCGATTATACTTATAGTTATAATGAGGGGCAAGTGAATTATTTTTGGCACCCTGTTTATGATAACTATCCTGTAGTTGGTGTAACTTGGAAACAAGCAAGAGCTTTTGCGGCTTGGAGAAGTTTATATTTAAACTCTTTGCTTACTGCAGCAGGCGAAGTTACCGTACAGGACTTTCACATTCCTACAGAATCTGAGTGGGAATATGCTTCTAGAGGAGGTCAGCGTTCTTCTATGTACCCTTGGGGAGGATACTATATAACTAATCCAAAAGGTTGTTATGTAGCTAACTTTAAGCCTTTAAGAGGTAATTATAGTGCTGACGGAGGTGTGTATCCTGTTATTGTAGCACACTATGAGCCTAATGATTTTGGAATATACGATATGGCAGGAAATGTTTCAGAGTGGACAAGAAATGCGTGGAATCCTGCTGCTTATGGATATACAGACGACTTAAATCCTGATTATGAATACGAAACTTTACCGGGTGACGCTCCGGAAAGAAAAAGAAAAGTAATTCGTGGTGGTTCTTGGAAGGATATTGGAATGTATTTGCAATGTTCAACAAGAAGTTACGAATACGAAGATACAGCTAAATCATATATAGGATTTAGATGTACACGTACTTACTTGGGACACAGTTATGATGACCAAGGAACAGGTTCTAATATTTACTAAAAGGAAAGAAAAATAAATAATTAACAACTAACTAAATATTATAAAATTTTTTGATTATGGGGTTTATTACTAACTTAGTTCAGAGTGAAAAGTGGAAAAAGACCATGGCTTATGTTTATGGTTGGGGTGCATCAGCAGTATTAGCAGGTGCGTTATTTAAAATTCAGCACTGGCCTGGAGCGGGTATTATGATTACGATAGGTATGGGTACAGAGATTTTGATTTTCTTTATGTCAGCCTTTGAACCTTTACACGAAGAGGTGGATTGGTCTTTAGTGTATCCTCAATTAGCAGGAATGGATGGTGAAGATGTTGAAATGATTAATAATCAAGGGGGCTATGCTTCTTCCGGTTCTGCTTTAGAAAAATTTGATGCTCTTTTAGAAGAAGGTAAATTAGGTCCTGATTTATTTAAAAAATTAGGAGATGGTTTATCTAACTTGAATGAAACCACTTCTCAGTTGTCAGAGTTATCTAATGCCACAGTGGCAACCAATGAATATACTAAAAATTTAGAAGCTTTAAATGCTGTATATGAAATGCAGATAAACACTTCTAAAGAACAATTAGAAGCAACCAAGCAGATTTATGGTGGTGTTAATGAAATGATGACAAGCCTTACAGAGTCTGTAGAAGGAGCAAAACAATACAAAGAGCAGCTAAGCCAATTGGGAGAGAATTTACAATCTCTTAATAAGGTTTATGGCAATATGTTGTCAGCAATGAATGTTAATAAATAATTAATCTGAAATTAAAAGATTAAGTTATGAGTGCAGCGAATTGTCCGGAAACGCCGAGACAGAAAATGATTGGTATGATGTATCTCTTTTTAACAGCAATGCTTGCATTGAATGTTTCAAAGGATATCTTGAATGCCTTTGTGGTTGTAAACAAAGGTTTGGAACTTACAAATTCTAACTTTGAGCAGAAGAATACTTTAACAATGAATGCTATTGACTTTGCTTACTCTCAAGACAAAGAAAAAGTAAAACCTGCTTATGATGCTTCTAATGAGGTGAAAGCTAAAACAGAAGAACTAGTTAAGTATATTAGAGGTCTGAGAACAGAGGTTATCAACAAAACAGCAGGTATGGAAGAGGGGGCTACTTATGGTGATACTGTTAAATTACAGGATGTTGAGGCTAAAGATAATAATGATGTTCCTACCCATTTCTTTATGGGAGAGAGCGGAACCACTGGTGAAGCAGGTGTTGGAGATATGGGAGAAGGAGGTAAAGCACCGGAATTACGAAAAAAGCTTCAAGATTATACAGCTGACTTGAAAGCTATTTTAAGGGGTATAGGAGCTAAAGGTATAGATCAATTAGGTGATTTAGGTATTAATACAAAAGATACACCGAAAGAAGATTGGGATTTAGAGCACCCTGAAGAAAATTACTGGGCAAGTTCTAACTTTTATCATATTCCTTTGGCGGCTACTGTTACTGTATTAACTCAAATGGTTAATCAGGTATATAATGCGGAAGCTACTGTTTTAAATAGAATATTAGGTACTATTGGTGCTTCTGATATGAAGTTTGATAAACTAGAAGCTCGTGTTGTTCCTAAATCTACCTATGTGATACAAGGAGGAAAATATGAGGCTGATTTGTTTGTAGCAGCTTGGTCTTCAACTTCTGACCCTAAGGTTATTGTAGGCCCTGCTAATCAGTTAGATACTTCTGATTCTTTAAACATTAAATTTAAGCCGGGCGCAGATACTACTTGGGTAAAAGTGGTTGATGGTGTAGGTAAGTATGAAAGAAAAGCGACTTCTTTAGGAGAGCAAAAATATGCTTCTATTATTGAGGTTAAAAATACATCAACAGGAGAAGTTATTTCTTATCCTTTAAAGGTGGAAGATAATTATTACGCACAATACATGGTAGCTAAGCCTTCTGCTGTGATTTCTCCAACTAAAATGAATGTATTTTATATAGGAGTGGATAATCCTGTTTCTATTTCTGTACCGGGTTTTGCGGCTAATAAAGTTTATGCTTCTATATCAGGAGGTTCTATTGTAGAAAAGAATAAAGCTAAAGGGGAATATATTGTAAAAGTTTCTAAACGAGGAAAAGTTGTTGTTAGTGTAATGGCAACTGACGAGAATGGGAAGAGGGTTCCTATTGGAAAACAGGAGTTTAGAGTTAAGAAAGTGCCTGATCCGGTGGCTAAAGTTGCAGGTAAAACTTCAGGAAGTGTAGTTAAGAGTAAGTTAGCAACGGCTAGTAATGTTTTGGCAGAAATGGAAAATTTCGATTTCGAAATGAAGGCTATTGTTACAGGCTTTACCGTTTCAGCTAATATAGGAGGTTATGAGCAAAGTAAGAAGTCAACTTCTTATAAGATAACTCCTGACCAGCGTGCTATTATCAAAAAAGCAAAACGAGGTACTCGTGTTACTTTTGAAAGAATAACAGCCAGCGTTGCAGGTGGTAAACGAAAGTTAAGAGATATATCTCTTAAATTAAAATAATTGAATTAGATTCATCGTATGAAAAAGTTAAGTTTTGTAATTATTGTAATTGCTTTATTAAGTTCTGTATCTGTTGAGGCTCAGAATAATAAGTCGAATGTGTTAGATGGTTCTTTTGTGAGGACTCATGTGTCAGCAAGAAAGCCTGTTCCATATTATTATTTGAGAGAGGCAGATGTGGCATGGAGTAAAAAGGTATGGCGAATTCTTGATTTAAGAGAAAAAAAGAATCAGGTTTTTTACTATCCATTGAAACCTACTGATGACAGAATGAACTTAATGTCTATTCTGATTGAAGGAATAACAGGTGGAAATAATAACAATAATATTAACTCTACCGATGGTATTGAGGTATATGAGTACGATGAATTTAATGAGTTTGGTAATGTCCTGACTTATGAGAAGATAAAAGAGGATATGGGTGCCACTACAATAACAACTGAGGAGCAAGATCCTGTTACCGGAGAATATGTAACAAGAACGATACCTACAGAGGCTAACCCTGCAGAGATAACACGTTTCTTAATGAAAGAAGAATGGTTTTTTAATAAGAACCGTTCTAAAATGGAGGTTCGTATTATCGGCTTGTGTCCTGTTCGTAGATTTATTAAGGAAACCGATGCGGAAGGGGTTGATATGGAAGATATGGAAATGACAATGAAGACCCTGTTTTGGGCGTATTTTAAAGCGTATCGCCCTGCCTTTGCTAACCACGGAGTATTTAATCCTTTCAATGATGCTGAGAGACGTACATTTGATGATATTTTCATTAAGCGTAAGTTTGCTTCTCATATTTATAGGATAACCAACGTGCACGAGAATAGAAGGATAGAAACTTATAAGAAAGGAGAAGATGCTTTGTTAGAGGCAGAGCGTTTACAAGCTTTTATTTTTAACTTTGAGCAAGATTTGTGGGAGAACTAATTTTCTTTCTACGATAGTTCTAGAATTACAGAAGACTGACTTAAAAGAACGCGTTTAGATTTTATTTTAGATGTTGTAGCTATGGTACTTTTTATTCAAAAGAGGTCATATGACAATTTGAAAAATTTGCTTTTAATGTATGTCTCACTTCTCTTTTTTTTTCAATTTGAAGTGCTTAGAAATCCTTTTACTTATTTAGTCTTATTGGTGCTTTTGGCTAGGGGAATGTTTGAGATTTTAGTAAAGCATTCTAAAGGTATTGCTCTAAAGATAGAGAATGGTGAACTTGTTTTTTATAACTCTTTCATTAATTATAATTTACAGATACCAGTCTCTGCTGTGAAAGAGATAAATATTGAGAAGAAATATTTAGAGGTTGAACATCTAGGCGATTTTTTTAAAAGCTCCTTTGTTTTTCGCTTGAATAGATTTTTAAATGGAAACAATAAGGTGTCTTTGTTAAATGTTGAAGGCATAGAATCAGAGGCTTTTCATAGAGAACTTCTAGGTTCTGCTGTGTTTTAGATGTTTATATTATGATAATTCATACAGAAAGGGGAGAGAAGTAGTTAATTCTTTCCCCTTTTTTATAAAATAGTTTGAGATGAAATTAAATACTCCCTCCTTAGTTGCTTTATATTTATCTTCCATTGCCGCTATAGTTAGTTTTGTTAGTTTGTTAATTTTAGCTCCTCCCACAGAATATAAGATGTGGTTGATTGATATAATAGCTGTTCTGGTTATTTTCTTATTGCTTTATCCTATTACTATTTATGTTCTTAATCGATTTTTTATTAAAACACTACAGCCCGTTTATAAGACCATAAAAACATTTAATTTTTCCACAAACGATTTAGAGGAAGAGTTGGAAAGCTCTGATTACAGCTATAAATTACAGAATGATGTGAAATTGTGGGCTACAGAAAAAACCAAACAGATAGCTCGTTTGCGTCAAATGGAAAAATATAGAAAAGAATTTTTAGGAGATGTTTCTCATGAGTTAAGAACGCCTATTTTTACTGTACAAGGGTATATATCAGCATTGATAGATGGCGGAATTTATGATGAAAACATCAATATGAAATACCTCGAGCGTAGTGAAAAAAGCATTAATAGAATGATTTCTATCGTAGAGGACTTGATGGCTATTAGTAAATTAGAGTCAGGGGAGTTGTTGCTTTGTAAGACGCTTTTTGATATTTATCAGTTAGTAGAAGAAGTGATTGAGAGTGTAGAGAATAAAGCAAGTAAGAAGGCTATAGAATTACAAATTGAGAAAAGCCATTTGAAAAATTACTGGGTAAGAGCAGATAGAAAAATGATATATCAAGTTTTGTCCAATTTAATAGTGAACTCTATCAATTATGGTAAAGAAAATGGAACAACGAAAGTGCGATTTTATGATATGGCAGAACATATTATGATAGAGGTTGTTGATAATGGTATGGGAATTAAAGAAACTGATATTCCTCGTATTTTTGAGCGTTTTTACAGAGCTGACAAAAGTCATTCTAAGGAAACAGGTGGAACAGGCTTAGGTTTAGCTATTTGTAAACATATTATGGAAGCGCATCATCAAAAAATAACCGTTAACAGCGAATGGGGAAAAGGCACTTCTTTTTCATTTATGTTAGATAAGAGCGAGTAAGGGCAAACTTATACTTTGTATTTTAAAAATATTATGTAGTTATAATAATCTTGTAATTAGCTTGTTATGGTGGTTTAAAGAGGAGGTTTCAAAGGTCTCAAAGACCTTTGAGGTCTGTTTGTTGCAATTAAATAGCTTAAAATAAGAGGCTTACTTATTAAGCTAATCGAAAGAATAATAAAAAATAAATAATTAAGATGACAGAAAAGCAAATCATTAATCAAGAGGTGGAAAAGGCACTTCAAGTATTAAGAGAAGGAGGGGTTATTTTGTATCCTACTGATACGATTTGGGGGATAGGTTGTGATGCAACTAATTGCGAAGCTGTACAGAAAATCTATGACATCAAAAAAAGGGCTGATAGCAAAAGTTTTTTGGTTTTAATAGAAAATCCGGCTCAGTTGCAAATTTATGTAGATAAAGTTCCCGAAGTTGCTTGGGATTTGGTAGAATTAGCAGACCAACCTTTAACTGTTATCTATTCTAATGCCAAAAATTTAGCTCCTAATTTGTTGGCGGAAGATGGCTCTGTAGGAATTCGTTGTGTGAAAGATGATTTTTGTGAGGCACTTTTAAGGCGTTTTCGTAAACCCATTGTTTCTACTTCTGCTAATATAAGTGGAGCGCCTTCTCCTATGTGTTTTTCTGATATTACTTCAGAAGTAAAGGAGAAAATGGACTATATTATAAATTATAAACAAGATACAGCGCCCTCTTCAAAAGCTTCTTCTATTATAAAGTTAGAAGAAAATGGTGTTTTTAAGGTTTTAAGGAAATAAGAGTGGAAGTTTTGAAATTTTAAAGATAGCTTTTAAAAAATAAGCTCTAAAACTTCATTTTTTACTTTCAATTTTATATTCCTTTACTAATTATTTGCTTCCTTGAATATATGCGCTTGATTACTAGCTGCTTAAGTGTTTTTTAAGTCCTTTTCTAAAAATCAATCAAAAATCATTGTTTAATTAACCAATTGTTTGTAATTTCGGGGCTTTAAAAATTGTATTTAAAACATTAAATTATTATTAACTTTAAACAACTTGCTTTATGAGTGGATTTGTGTCTTCTTCTATAGGAAAGAAGTTTTTCATGAGTATTACGGGTTTATTTCTAATTGTCTTTCTGTTAGTGCATTTAATAGCTAACTTGGCGTTATTAATAGGACCTGATGCTTTTAACATTGTATCCCATTTTATGGGAACTAATCCGGTTATTCAATTGATGCAACCGGTATTGGCTTTAGGTTTTGTTTTGCATATTATTTATGCAACAGTTTTGACTTTACAAAACCAAAAAGCGCGTCCTCAATCTTACGCGGTGACAAAAACAAGTCACCAGAGTAGTTTTCCTTCTAAGAATATGTATATTTTAGGAACTGTTGTTCTTGTATTCTTGGTAATGCACATCTTTAATTATTTCTGGAAAATTAAAGTGACTGGTTCGCCTCTTCTTGCTGAGGTTGAAGTAGATGGTGTACATATGGAAAATGCGTATGCTTTAGTAGCCGGATTATTTACTGATCCTCAGTATGGTATAATGTACTCTATATTTTATATCATAGGGGCTATAGCTTTAGGTTTGCACATTACTCACGGTTTTTGGTCAGCTTTCCAAACAGTAGGCTTGTGTAACCATATTTGGAGAAAAAGGTTAGAGCGTGTAGCTTATGCGTTTGCCTTTATAATTGGTGGTGGTTTTTCTATCATTCCTATTTTCTTAATGTTTTTTTCTAAATAATTACAGCTATGACAAAATTAGATTCTAAGATACCTGAAGGATTAGTAGCCGAAAAATGGAATAATTATAAGGCTCATCAAAAATTAGTAAACCCTGCCAATAAAAGAAAATTAGATATTATTATGGTAGGTACCGGTTTAGCCGGTGGTGCCGGCGCTGCCAGTTTGGGAGAGTTAGGCTTTAATGTAAAAGTATTCTGTTATCAAGATTCTCCTCGTAGAGCTCACTCTATTGCAGCTCAGGGAGGTATTAATGCAGCAAAAAATTACCCTAATGACGGTGATTCTATTTATCGTCTTTTTTACGATACAGTAAAAGGAGGGGATTATAGAGCTCGTGAGGCTAACGTTTATCGTTTGGCTCAGGTGGCTAATGATATTATAGACCAATGTGTGGCACAAGGTGTTCCATTTGCAAGAGAATATGGTGGATTATTGGATAATCGTTCTTTTGGAGGAGCACAGGTAAGTAGAACGTTTTATGCACGTGGTCAAACCGGACAGCAGTTATTATTAGGTGCTTACGGTGCTTTAAACCGTCAAATTCATGCTGGTACTGTAAAAATGTACAACCGTACAGAGATGATGGACTTGGTGATTGTTGATGGTAAAGCAAGAGGTATTATTACCAGAAACTTAACTACCGGAGAGATAGAAGCTCATTTTGGACACGCAGTAGTTTTAGCAACAGGAGGTTACGGAAATGTATTCTTCCTTTCGACTAACGCTATGGGTTCTAATGGTTCTGCAGCTGTTAAGGCTTACAAGAAAGGAGCTTTCTTCGGAAATCCTTGTTATGTTCAGATTCACCCTACTTGTATTCCTGTTCACGGTGACTTCCAGTCTAAATTGACTTTGATGTCAGAGTCGTTGAGAAATGATGGTAGAATTTGGGTGCCTAAGGACATTAAAGATTCAGAGGCAATTAGAGCCGGTAAGTTAAAACCAACTGATATAAAAGAAGAAGATAGAGATTATTATTTAGAGAGACGTTACCCTGCCTTTGGTAACTTGGTGCCTCGTGATGTGGCTTCTCGTGCTGCTAAAGAGCGTTGCGATGCCGGTTATGGTGTTGGAACAGGACAGGCGGTTTATCTAGATTTTAAAACTGCAATAGAGCGTTTGGGAGAAGATAAAATCCGTGAAAGATACGGAAACTTATTCCAGATGTATGAGAAAATTGTAGATGATAATCCATATAAGACACCAATGATGATTTACCCTGCTATCCACTATTCTATGGGTGGAGTTTGGGTTGATTACGAATTGCAAACTACTATTCCGGGCTTATTTGTAACCGGAGAGGCGAACTTCTCAGACCATGGTGCTAACCGATTAGGAGCATCTGCTTTGATGCAAGGTTTAGCTGATGGTTATTTTGTATTGCCTTATACTATTCAGAATTATTTAGCTGATGAATTGCATACGCCAAGAATGGATCCTGCAACTACTAAGGAGTTTGTGGAAACCAAGAAGAGCGTAGAAGACCACATCGCTAAGTTGATGAATATTAAAGGAGAAAGAACCGTTGATTCTATTCATAAGCAATTAGGAAAGATAATGTGGGATAAAGTAGGTATGGCAAGAAATGAAGCCGGACTGAAAGAAGCCATAGAAGAAATTTCTAGCTTAAGAAAAGAATTCTGGTCTAATGTTAAGATACCGGGAGAGGTAAATGCAATGAATCCTGAACTAGAAAAGGCGAATAGATTAGCTGATTTCTTAGAATTAGGAGAACTAATGGCTCGTGATGCTTTACACAGAGAAGAATCTTGTGGTGGACACTTCCGTGAGGAACACCAAACAGAAGAGGGTGAAGCAAAACGAAATGATAAAGACTTTACTTACGTAGCGGCTTGGGAGTACAAAGGAGCAGATACGCCTCCTGAACTTCACAAGGAAGAGTTGAAGTACGAAGCTATTGAAATTAAAGTAAGGAATTACAAGTAAAATCATTTAAAAGTCTTAGAAAAATGGATTTAAAATTAAAAATATGGCGTCAAAAAAGTTCGACTGCCAAAGGAAAATTTGAAACATACGAAATAAAAAATATAACAGAGGATTCTTCATTTTTGGAAATGTTAGACGTTTTAAATGAGGATCTTAATGCCAAAGGAATAGAGCCGGTAGCCTTCGACCACGATTGTAGAGAGGGTATTTGCGGTATGTGTTCTTTATTCATCAATGGACGTGCTCATGGACCTGACCAAGAAATTACTACTTGTCAGTTGCATATGCGTAAGTTTAAAGATGGTGATGAGATTACTATTGAACCTTGGCGTTCAGGAGGTTTCCCTGTTATAAAGGATTTGATGGTAGATCGTTCTGCTTTCGATAAAATTCTTCAAGCCGGAGGTTATGTGTCTGTAAATACAGGAGGAGTACCTGATGGTAATGCTATTCCTATTCCTAAAGCAGACTCTGACGAGGCAATGGATGCTGCTACTTGTGTAGGTTGTGGAGCTTGTGTAGCTACTTGTAAAAACTCTTCAGCTATGTTGTTTGTGTCTGCTAAAGTATCGCAATTGGCACTCTTACCACAAGGTAAAGTAGAGGCTTCAAGAAGAGCTAAAGCTATGGTAGCAACTATGGATAGCTTAGGTTTTGGAAACTGTACCAATACCGGAGCTTGTGAAGTAGAATGTCCAAAAGGAATTTCTATTTCTCATATTGCTCGATTGAACAGAGAGTTCTTATTAGCTACTTGTAAAGAGTAGGCTTTTAGATTATAATAATAAAAAAGACCTTTGTGTTGAAAAACGCAGAGGTCTTTTTGCTTTCAGTTAAAATCATTGTTGGAAAGAAGAGTCGGAAGACCGAACTTACACATTTTATGAGCTACTACTTATTAATATAGTAGTTTAATGTTTACAAGTTTTTGTCAACTGATTTTATGAAGCGTCAAGTATCAAACTTTCAACCTTTAACCTGTAACCTTCAAAAATTATTAATATCCAGTCGGACATTTCCTATTAATCGGCATCTGTATTCTTTGAGGAATTTAGAAGTGCCTTTGAAAGTAGAGTCAGCAATACTTAAACCGGTGCCGTCTAAAATGGAGTAAGGGCTATTGCAACAGGAGCATCGGTAAATCACATTTTGTTGAGAACTTTTCACCCTACAACTTTCTTTTATTTCTACGGGGCAAATTCTGTCAAAGGCTACAAATTGCTCTTCGCTAAGCCTATATACAATAATTCCGGCGTGTCCACCTGTTAAAAACAAGGCATTTCCCGGAAATCTTAAATCTCTATAGAGAGGGTCTTCTAAGTTAATAGATATCTGAACCGGTACATCCGGAATTTCAGTTTTGTGCTTTTTACACCCAAGAAGTAGAGTTAATAAGAAAAAAATATATATTTTTGAATAAATAAATTTTGATTGTATGCGCATAGCTGTTAATTTATTAAAAACGATAAAAATACGTTTTATTTTTCTTTTTATTGTGTTTTTAGGAATGCAAATTGTTATTCCTCCTTCTGTATTGGCACAAAAAAAGAATTATTCTGTTGAAAGAAAACTAAAAAGCCGTAAACCCAAAAAACATTTTTCTTTTAGAAATTGGTTCCGTACTTCTGAGCAAAGAGCGATAAAAAAAGAACAGAAAAAGCAAGAAAGAAAGGAGAGAAAAGCGTTAAAGGAGTATAGAAAGTCTGTAAAACGTTATCAAAAAAGAGCTAACAAAGGAAAACAGCAAGGGAAATCTTATTCTGTTTACAAAAGAATGAAGCGTGATTACAAGAAAACCAAAAGGGCTAGGAGAGGAAAACGTTCTACAACTTGGTTTCAAAGACTGTTCTTAAGCTCTAAAAAGGCCAAAAAAAGAAAAATAAATACTGATTGATTAAGATAGTTGTGTAATATATTGTTAATTAATGATTTATTTTTGTTTTCGCCAGTGTATTTCTCTTTCATTTCGTGAAAAGAAAAAATACTTTTAAATAATTTTGGATTTCTCATAAATGTTTGGTTATCTTTGGGACTTGTTAAAAAAACTAACAAAGAATTATTATTCATTATCATAAATATTTGAGTATGATACGTAAACTACTATTGATGTTATTCGCCTTAGTGGCGGTAAATGGACTGTTTGCGCAGTCGGGAACAATAAAAGGAAAGGTTTTGGATGCCGATAATGGTGAACCTATTCCTTTTGCGAACGTCTCCATTATGCAAGGAGCGAAGATTGTAACAGGGGGTATGACTGATTTTGATGGTGTTTATACCATTAAGCCGGTTCCTGTTGGTAAATTTACAGTTAAGGTGTCTTATATTGGATACAAAACTATTGCATTGAATAATGTGCAAGTGAATAACTCTAAAATTACTTTCCAGGACTTCAAACTTCCTACTTCTTTAAGTAAGATTGAAGAGGTGGTTGTTAAAGAGTACAAAGTCCCTCTTATTAGTAAAGACCAAGTGTCGTCAGGGGGAACTATTTCTCAAGAAGACATAGGAAAGATGCCCGGACGTTCAGCTACGGCTGTGGCGGCTACCGTAGGTGGTGTTTCTAAAGACGGAAGTGGTAATTTGAATATTCGCGGTGCTCGTTCTGAAGCTACAGTGTATTATGTGGATGGTGTTAAGGTAATGGGAAATAGCTTACCAAAGAGTGCTATCGAACAGATTAACGTGATTACCGGAGGTATGGAAGCGCGCTATGGTGATGCTACCGGTGGTATTGTTAATATTACAACTCGTGGAGCTAGTAAGGAGTTTGCGGGAGGAGCTGAGTTTGTGACATCTTATTTGTTAGATGGATACAATTATAACTTAGCCAATATTACTTTAATGGGGCCTCTTTATTCTAAGAAAGAAGTAGATCCATACGATAGTAAAAAAATAAAGAAAACGCCGGTTGTGGGCTTTTTGCTTACTGCTGATGCGATGTATCTAAAGGACCAATCTCCGGATATAAAAGGAGCATGGATGGCAAAAGATGGTATAGTTGATGAAATTAATGCTGCTCCTTATAAGTTACAAAGGGTGCCCAATAATGCTATTATAACTAATATAGCAGATTATTATACCTCTGAGGATTTTGAAAATGTGCATACTAAACCTAATAACTCTACCAGAGGGATTAACTTGAATGCAAAAGTGACTTATAATATTACGCCTAATATGTTTGTGTCGGTGGGGGGGCGTATTAATTATAGAAAGTCTCGTCTTTATAGTTTGTCAAATTCTCTTTTTAATTCTGATAAGAATGGAGAGGGGGTTTATAAGAACTGGCAGGTTAGTGCGCGTTTTACTCATAAGTTAAATAATAAAACGGAGGAGGAAGAAAAGAAATCAGCTTCTGTTTTAAAGAATGTGTATTATCAGTTGGTGGCCTCTTACGAGAAAGAGGGATCTAGTCGTTATGATAGGGATTTTAAAGATGATTTATTTAGTTATGGTCATGTAGGTAAGTTTGAAACTAAAAAAGTGCCTACTTATGAGTGGAATACTTCTTTACCAGAGTATCCTCATGGTGTTTGGGCAATGAATGGATTTGCTGACCGAGGTGTTACTTTTACGCCAAGTACTTATAATAAGCCATTAGCTAATTATACTAACTATTATTTTTCTTTATTCCCAAAGAATTCTTTCTATTACTTAAATCAAAATATTATAGAGCAATATGGAGGTTTATACAATGGAAAGTTTCCGGAAGGGGTTTATAGTATGTTTAATTTACCGGGAGTTCCTTACAATGGCTATAGTAAATCAGATAACACTCAGATTAGTTTATCGGGTAATGCAAGTGCTGACCTTAAAAATCATGAAATTTCTTTAGGTTTTCAATTTGAGCAACGTGATGAGAGGTGGCACTCTGTTTCACCTAAATCTTTATGGCTTAGAGCAAGACAATTAGCTAACTCTCACATTCAAGAGCTAGATAAAGAAAATCCTATTCGTCATTATGTGATTGATGAAGATGGTAATAAAATATATAGCGATACCATTAGCTATAATAGATTGTTCAAAGCAGATGATTTGAGTATGTTCGCTTACAAGTTTAGAGAATACTTGAATAAGAAAGGTGAAATGATAGATGGTAAAATTGTAACTACAGATGGTACTCAATTTATTGAAGTAGATAGCTATTCTCCTGAGGATTTATCTATAGATTACTTTAGTGCAGATGAGTTGATGAATGATGGTAATTCTTTAGTAGGTTATAGTGGTTATGATATTTATGGAAACAAAATGACAGATAACGTTACCGTAAATGATTTCTTTACAGAGAAGAATGAATTAGGACATTTTACTCGTCCAAAAGCCTCTTTTAGACCTAATTATTTAGCATTTTATGTACAAGATAAATTCTCTTTTGATGATTTAGTATTTCGTATTGGAGTACGTGCAGACCGTTATGATGCTAATCAAGAGGTGTTGAAAGATCCTTATTCTTTACATAATATTTATACTGTTGGAGAATTAAAAGAAAAAGGAGTTTTATCAAATGTTCCTTCCAACATAGGTGATGATTATTATGTGTATGGAGATGCCTTGAATTATGAAGATAATCCACAACCTAAAGGATACAGAATAGGAGATAACCCTTCTAATATCAGATGGTATAATGCCGAAGGAACTTTAGTAGAAGATCCTATTAAGTCTATAGCTTCTGCTAACGGAATGGCACCGTTCTTAAAATCGCCTGATGCTAAGTTATCAGGAGATGCTTTTACGGATTATTCCCCTAAGTGGAACTTAATGCCTCGTATTTCTTTCTCATTCCCAGTTTCTGATGTGTCTTTGTTCTCAGCTCACTATGATGTGATGACCAAAAGACCTGTGGGAGCTAATCAAATGAATCCTGTGCAGTATTTACATTTACAAGCCGTAGCTGGTAATCCTATTAGCAATCCTAATTTAGGTCCTGAAACGACTATTGAGTATGAGTTAGGTTTCCAGCAAAAGGTATCTAATACTTCTTCATTGAAGATTGCTGCTTTTTATAGAGAGATGAGGGATATGGCTCAGGTACAAAATATGACAGGAGCTTACCCTGTTAATTATATGACTTATCAGAATATCGATTTTGGAACTGTTAAAGGTTTGACTGCTACTTATGATTTAAGAAGAACAGGTAATATCAGAATGAGTTTGAACTATACCTTGCAGTTCGCTAATGCTACAGGTTCAAGTGCTAATACAGCTATCAACTTAATTAAGCAGAATGAACCTAACTTGAGGACGATATTTCCTACGAATGAAGATACAAGGCATGCTATCAATGCCACTATTGATTATGCTTATGGAGCAGGAAAAAGTTATGACGGGCCAGCTTCTCTTAAGAAGATATTACAAAATGCAGGAGCGTCTTTTGTGGTAAGTTATAGAACAGGTAATCCTTATACTCGAAAAGATTTAGTGGATGAGGTACTTTTGGGTAGTGTAAATGGTAGTAGAATGCCAAGTACTTTTAATGTTAATATGAGAGTATATAAAAATATTCCTTTAAAATTTGGAAAGAAAGAAGCGTCACAATTTTTACAACTTTATTTAGATGTAGCTAATTTATTTAACACCAAGAATGTTAGATCTGTATTCCAAAAAACAGGTAATGCTGATGACGATGCTTTCTTAACTAATCCTAAGAACTTACTAACGATTGCTAATCAGATTTCTCCGGCTGCGTATGCCAACTATTATAGAATGATGATAAGTATGTATGGTATGTATATGGGGCCTAGAACAATACATTTAGGTTTAACTTATAATTTCTAATCCGTTAAAAGAAAATTTTATTTCCAATGAAAAATATTTTATATATATTAAGTACAGTTCTTTTTCTCTTTAGTCCTTTGATTAAGGCGGAAAAAACGATAGGCTTTAAAAAGGCCAAGAGTAAGAACGTTAAAAAGCGAGCTCTTAGAGCTTCGGCTTGTACTCGTTCAAAAGGAAAAACAACTATTGAATATAACAACGTTCGCGCCTTAATTAATACAGGTGGTGATATGTGGTGGGATTTAGTGGGGCAGCCTAAATATGAGATTCCAAAGAACTCAAATAAAACCGCTTTATTTGCCGGAGCTATCTGGGTAGGAGGTACTGATGTTAATAAGCAGTTACGTTTAGCGGCTCAACGTTTTAGATCTTTAGGGGTAGATTATTGGACAGGTCCTTTGATTATGGAAGGAACCAATAGAGCTTCTGTTACAGAGGATGTTTGTGAAAAGTATGACCGACACTTTGTGATGGAAAAGCAAGAAGTATCTCGTTTCAGAAGTTGGTTTAAAGCTAAAAAAGAGGGAAATACAGCTGTTTTAGAAAGTGAATTTTCGGGTTATTCTATTCCTCAATCTATTTTAGATTGGCCTGCTCATGGAGATGCTGCTAGAGGATACGATTTCTATTTAGCACCTTTCTATGACGAAGATGGTAATGGTGAATACAACCCTGAAAGTGGAGGAGACTATCCTTATTTTGAATATGATAAAAACGCTGCTTGTGGTACGTCTCGTGAGTTGAGAAAGCCTAAACTATATGGTGACTATACTATGTGGTGGGTATATAATGATAACGGAAATATACATACAGAAACACAAGGACAAGCTATTGGAATGGAAATTAGAGCTCAGTATTTTGCTTATGCAACAGATAATGAGTTGAATGATATGACATTTGGTAACTATGCTTTGATTAACCGAAGTACTTATACGCTTTATGATACCTATTTTGGTGTTTGGACAGATGCTGATATGGGATATGCTCTTGATGATTATGTGGGGTGTGATGTGGAGCGTGGTTTAGGTTATTTATATAATGGAAAGGATGTTGATGGTAATGGAGGTTATAACCACTATGGAGCTAACCCTCCTGCTATTGGAGTGGACTTCTTCGAAGGACCTTATATGGATCCTTGGGTAAGAGGAGGAGATACTCTGGATCGCCCATCACCATTATTGTTGAATGAAGATGGAAGGCCTTTAGTAGGACAGTATGTGGATACTTTACCATTGAATGAGCAACCGGATGGAATGTACAATGGAGGTATTAATGGTTTGAACTTTGGAGATGGTATTCCGGGTAACGAGAGATGGGGTATGAGACGTTTCTTATATCACCAGAATGGAAATGGATTTGATGGAGACCCTGAAGTAGCGAGCGATTATTATAACTACTTACGTGGTTTATGGAAAGATAATAGACCTATGGTTTACGGTGGCACAGGATATGAACCTAATGGAGGTGGGATTCCTTCTTACTTTATGTTCCCCGGAAATACAGACCCTAAGCGCTGGTCAACTGTGGGAAAAGAACCAAATTATGATAAGCCGGGAGGATGGACAGAAGAAAATGAGAATACAGCGCCTTATGATAGACGATTTGTACAGTCTGCCGGTCCTTTTACTTTGTTACCGGGTGCTATTAATGATATTACAGTTGGTATTGTTTGGGCAAGAGCTAACGATGGTGCCGCTTTCTCTTCTGTTAAGAAAGTACAAGCTGCAGATGATAAGGCTCAGCGTTTATTTGAAACTTGTTTTGTTATGATAGACGGACCTGATGCACCTGAATTGAAAATTACAGAAATGGATAAGAAATTAATTTTCCAAATTTATAATATTGAGGGAGTATCTAATAATTTCAATAAATATCCGGAAGATTATTTTGCAAAAGATCCTTTCATTGTGTTACCTGACACTTTAAACGGAAATGCAACTGCTAATTTAAGTGCGGAAGAAAGAACTAAATTAGCTAGTTATAGATTTGAAGGTTATCAAGTATTTCAGTTAAAAGATAAATCTGTTAACATTAGTTCGTTAGATGATCCTGCTTATTCTCGATTGGTGTACCAATGTGATGTGAAAAATGATGTTTCTACCATTATTAATTATGTGAAAGATCCTATTACAGGTCAATTAACAGCTGTTCAAAAGGTACAAGGTATTAATGAGGGTATTGATCATACTTTTGTATTGACAGAAGATGCTTTTGCTACAGGTGTAAAAACTTTGGTTAACTTCAAAAAGTACTATTATGTAGCAGTAGCTTATGCTTACAATAATTATAAAACTTATGACCCTACTAACTCTAACTCTTTTGATGGACAAACAAAACCTTATTTGAGAGGACGTAAGTCTGCTAAAGGAGCTATTAAAACTTTTGAGGCAATGCCTGGTTTTAATGAAATAGCTGATGGAGGAACTGTATTAAATACTAAATATGGTGATAAATTAGCAGTGACTATGTTAGAGGGTATGGGTAATGGACAAAGTGATTTGCAGTTAGAAGAAAAAGATTTGGAGAAAATTATGTCCGGAGCACCTTGGTCAATTGATACTTTACATTATAAGGCAGGACATAGTCCTTTAGATATCTTTGTTACAGACCCTCAAGCTGTTAAAGATGAGGATTATATTTTAAGATTTGATGTTACAGAGTATGCTACTCATAATGGCATAAAAACTACCGGTTATATTAATGAAGCTAATTGGTATTTCTATCCTGATAAGGGTGAAGCAGAAACGAAAGATACGGTTTATTGGGTATTACAGAGTGATGGAACTACTGTTAAACAGTATGATACAACTTTTGTTTTACCTATGTTGAAGCCAATTGAAAATGTAGTTATTAATACGGAAGATATAACCACTTCAGCAGCCGGAGATAATGTTATTTCTAATCCTGAGTTAGGAACTTTACGTTTATATCCGGAAGGAACTGTTTTCTCACAAAGAGCTATATCTGAAAATAATGAGCAGATTATTCCTGAGTTAGGTATTGGACTTAAAGTGGCTCAAATTGGTGTACCGGGACCAAAAATATTGGCTAATGTAGGAAAACGTGGTCCTGTTGTTTCTAATGGACTAGTTTCTTCTTCGATTGATTTTGAAAAAGCTGAAAAGTTTTGGTTGAGAGCTGTTCCTCAGACTCCAAAATTAGATAATTTACACTGGAGACGTTCCGGTAATATACAAGAAGAGAATAACCCTTATAATTCTACTTGTGTTTCAGGAACAAAGAACTTTGTAGATCCTGATAATCATTGGAATAATATAGCGAATGGTCTATTTGCTAACTATAGAACCTTAGGTGTGGATGCGAAAGGTGGAAAAAGTAAGGCTCAAGTGGCATTTACTAGTGGAGACTCTTATCAAAAAGATGTTATTGATAACTTTAACCAATATCAAAGAACACCAAGTATTCAGTTAATTATTACTAAAGATACAACAAAATGGACACGTTGTCCTGTTGTTGAAATGTGTGAGTACGATTGGGATGGAGATGTTCGTCATGCCGGTCCATCAATAGGTGGAGCAGAGAAGTTCCATTTAAGACGTAGCCCTTCTGTTTATAGAAACGGAACACCTATGCCTGCTTCAAAAGTAGAGACTTTCACCGTAAAAGATAGTACTTTTGTTGCTGATTACGGAATGGGTTGGTTCCCTGGATATGCTATTGATATAGAAACAGGAGAGCGTTTAAATATTTTCTTTGGAGAAGATTCGCGTTGGGTTGGATACAATGGAGGAGATATGTTGTGGAATCCTTCACCTAAGTTGGCTAGTGAGTTGTATTGGGCTTCAGGAGGTCAGGTTGGAGATTTGATCTTAGGAGGAAAACACAATATTTATGTTTGGGGACACAGTTTTGGTAACCCAGATGAGAAGTTACTTTCCGGAGATATTGTTTCTTACTCTTGCGCTTATGATGAAGGACAGTATTTGTATGCTTTATTAAAAACAATAGATAAAGTAGAAAATCACAGTACCTATAAGCTTTATAAACCTTATCTAGAAAGAGCTGTTTATAGTAATGTGGTATATGCAGCACACCCTTATTTAGCTGATGGTTTTGAAGTCTTTAATACAGAAAATGACCCTTATGGATTTATTAGATGTGATGTTAAGGTAAATATTAATATGGCTAACCCTTATAGAGGTAAATCAGAAGATGTAGAAGGAAATGTGTTCAAACCGGACTCTGTTGCTCTTAATGCTAATATGCCGATGTTTAAATTTAGTACAAGAGGCTTAGCTCCAACTGTAAATAATGAAGAAGTAGCGGAAACTGCTTTAGATAATATAAATGTGGTGCCTAATCCTTACTATGCTTATAATGAGTATGAAACAGGTCGATTAGATAAACGTGTTCGTTTGATTAATCTTCCTAATGAATGTACTATTACTATTTATAATTTAGGTGGAGGCTTGATTAGAAGATTTAAAAAGTCTGATAATTTGAAAACTTTAGACTGGAACTTGAAGAATAGCTATGGTATTGAGATAGCAACAGGTGTTTATATCATACACATAGATGTTCCGGGTGTAGGTGAGAAAGTACTAAGATGGTACGGTGCTTTAAGACCAATTGATTTGAATAATATTTAATAAAGAAATTGAATTAAGATGAAATTTTTTAGAGTTATAATAGTATTAGCCTTGCTTGCACAAGTTACCTTTGCAGGTAATAAGCAACGTATAGGACAGGCAGGCGCTTCTGAAATAATGATTAACCCTTTTGCTGCTAGTTCCGGTTTGTCCGGAGCTAACGTGGCAAGTGTTCGAGGGGTGGAAGCTATATATCAAAATATAGCAGGAGCAGCTTTTGTTAGTAAGACAGAATTAGCGTTTAATCACTCTCAGTATATGGTAGGTAGTGGTTTGAGTATTAATAATTTTGCTCTTTTGCAACGCTTGGGAGAATCAGGGGCACTAAGTATTAGTTTCCAGAGTTTTGGAATGGGTGAAAATTATAAAACAACCAACGAAACTCCTGAGGGAAATGGAACGACCTTTGATATTAATTATTCAATCATATCATTAGGATATTCTAAAGCTTTCTCTAATAGTATTTATGGAGGTTTTAATATGAAAATTATTTCAGAAGGTTTGGCAGACTTATCTTCAACAGGAGTTATGATTGATGCCGGTATTATTTATAAATCAGGTATTGGTCGTAATAAGTTAGGTAAGAAGAATAGAAATAACTTCCGTTTAGGTATTACTCTTAAAAATGTAGGCCCTACTATGATAGCTCATGGTGATGGAGTAAGTTTTAGAGGTTTTTCTAAAGACGGAAAAAATATGACTATTGTGCATAGAACTCAAGACTTCGAAATGCCAACACAGTTGATAATGGGATTAAGTTATGATATCAGATTAGATGCTAAAGTAGATACAGCTTCTAATAAGATTATTTCAAATCATATGTTGACATTGAATGGAGCTTTTGTTTCTAATTCATTTTCTTCAGATCAATTCCTTTTTGGTGCTGAGTACAGTTTCAAGAACTTATTTCAGTTAAGAGCCGGATATTTGTACCAGTCTGATATTACATCAAAGGAAGAAACTTCTATAGCACTTTCAGGACCTTCTTGTGGAGCTACTGTAAATATTCCTTTGAATAAGGAAAAAGGAAGTAGTGTAGCGATAGACTATTCTTTTAGAGCTACTCGTAATTTTGATGGTATTCATTCTCTAGGAGTAAGAGTTGTACTATAAGAGTTAGTCTCTAAGATATAAAATAAATTTGGAGTCCCGACGATTTTGGTCGGGATTCCTTTTTTTACTACAAAATACATTTTCACAAAGTACTTTATTAATCTTATCTTTTTAAATCAGAGATATAGATTTAACCTCAAATAGAGATTAGAAAATTTAATTACGCCCTCAAAACTAATTTAGAAACGAAATATTTCGTGTATTAGCGAACTTGGATTTATAAAGTTTATTTAAGCTTTATAAATGTTTGTTTTATCCTGTTTTGATAGTTTATACTAATTTTTTAATGATAATGAGGTTGGGATTAAGCCATAAGTGTTGCTTATTGTGAAAGGAAATATAGAATAAAAGACACTTTGTAATATAAAAATATTATTATGGATAAAATAAATTATGTAAGCAAGGAAGGTTTAGAGAAATTAAAGGAAGAATATAACCACTTAGTGAGTGTAGAACGCCCTGCCATTTCTCAACAAATTGCTGAAGCTCGTGACAAAGGTGATTTGTCAGAGAATGCGGAGTATGATGCCGCAAAAGAAGCCCAAGGTTTATTGGAGATGAAGATTTCTCAATTAGAGAATACCATTCGAAATGCTCGTGTGTTGGACGAATCACTTTTGAATAACGATACAGTTCAGATTTTTAATAAGGTTTCTATTAAAAATACAGCTAATGGAGCTGTAATGGAATATACTATTGTTTCAGAAACAGAGGCGGATTTAAAGAATAAGAAGTTATCAATAACAACTCCTATTGCTAAGGCTTTATTAGGACATAAAGTGGGGGATATTGTTGAAGTAAATGCTCCGGCAGGTATTGTTAAGTTTGAAATAGAGTCTATTTCTTTTTAAATAAAATAAAAAGTATTTCCCTTTAAAATAACACATAAATAAAGCCTCTTTTTGATAAAAAGAAGTATGGTCTTCAAAAAGCTATAATAAGAGGGAAAATAAGTGGAAAAAAAGGTATAATACTTAAATTTAATTCAGTTTATGGATTCAATATTTACGAAAATAATTAATAGAGAAATTCCTGCGTATATTGTTTGTGAAGATGACAAACATATCGCTATTTTAGATGCATTTCCTATTGCCAAAGGGCATACTTTGGTAATTCCTAAAAAGGAAGAACCTTATATTTTTGATTTAGAGCCTAATGCTTTGTCTGATTTACATTTGTTTAGTCAAAAAGTGGCTAAGGCCATGGATAAAGCTTTGGATTGTAAGCGTATTGGTACAGCTGTTATAGGTTTAGAAGTCCCTCATACACATATTCATTTAGTGCCTATTAATGGTGTTGGAGACATTGATTTTAAACAGGATAAGTTGAAGCTGGAGCCTGATGAATTTAAAGAAATATTAGCTTCTATTCAGGCGTGTTTGGACTAGGGTAGGCTGATTAATTTTTTGAGATGATAACACAATAATGTGTTGCTTCATAATGTTGAAAGATTAAGAAGGAACAATCTATTCAGCAACCTATGATGTTAATCTATAACTGATAATTCAACCAAGCTATTTGCGCTTCTTTCTTTATGGATAAGAGAGTCGAATTTGCTTTATCTGTTTTTAACTTAGATTCGTTGCTTTATATTTTTTTGTAAACCCTTAATTAAATAAATTTCTACCTTTGCATTATGAATTTACTCAAAGCACAATACAAAAGTTATTTCTTGCGGTATTGGTTATTGCTTTGGGTTGTGTTTGGGAGCCTTTTCTCAGGGGAAGTGTCTGCTCAGAGTTTAAGTAATTTCAAACAAATAGAGTTTCCTCTTGTTAGTGATACGCTTTATTTAAAGGTATTTAACATTAACTCTTCTACTTTAAGAATAACCAACGATTTAGGACAAACTATTTCTAAATCTACTTACACTTATGTAAGTTCAGCTAATTGTATTGTTTTTAGTCAAAAACCTCAAGGGGCTAAAGTAAGGGTAAGTTATCGAGCCTTTCCTTTTAGCTTGAATCAACCCTCTTATTCTCATTTATACAAGTATGGTAATGCTTCCAAAGATAAACCTCTTGAGAATAGAAAAATTGATTTTTATACAGAAGAAAAAGTTGATTTGGCATCTTATTCTCGTTTAAATAAAACGGGATATTTATCCAGAGGAATAGGCTTTGGTAACAATCAAGATGTGATTGTTAATTCAGCTCTGAACTTACAATTAGATGGCTATCTTACGCAAAATATAAAGATAAAAGCTGCCATTACGGACAATAATATTCCTATTCAACCTGAGGGCAATACCCAAACCATACAGGAGTTTGATAAAGTGTCAATTACTCTTTATAATGAACACAATAGTCTAACATTAGGGGATTTTGAGATAGCTAAACCACAGGGGTATTTTTTAAATGCCAACAAAAAATTAATGGGTGCTAAATATAGGTTTCAGAAGACATTCAAAAAGGATAGAAGTTTGAGCACTATGTTTGCAGGAGCTGTTGCTAAAGGCAAGTTCAACAGGATGAAGATACAAGGGAAAGAAGGTGTGCAAGGTCCTTATCGCTTGGTAGGAAGCAACAACGAGTCTTATATTATTGTTTTATCCGGAACAGAAAAAGTGTATATTAATGGCGAGCGAATGCAACGTGGCGAAGCGTTTGACTATGTTATTGATTATAATTTAGCACAGGTGCAATTTACCACAATGCGCCCTATTACAAAAGACGATAGAATTATTATTGAATTTGAATACTCGGATAAGAATTACACCAAATTTACGAGTGCTTCTTATACTGATTTTCATGCTAAGAATGTTCATTTATGGTTGAATGTATTATCTGATCACGAAAGTAAAAATCAGCCTGTTAATGCCGATTATTCTGATACAGAACTGCAAGCCTTAGAGCAAGCGGGTGACAATCCTTTTCGAGCCATTACTACAGGTATCGATAGTCTTGGTTTTTCATCCTCAGAGATACGCTATCAAATGGTGGATTCTTTGGGTTACGATAGTGTTTTGGTGTATTCTAAAAATCCCAAAACGGCGCTTTATCGGGTGGTGTTTTCTTTTGTAGGAGAACATAAAGGAGACTATCGGCCTGCTGAAAAGAACTTGGCTAATGGTAAGGTTTTCGAATGGATTCCTCCCGATGCTAACGGAAGAAAACAAGGTTCTTATTCGCCTATTAAGTTATTGATTCCTGCGCGTTCGCATCAGTTAATGACTTCTGGAGCACATCTTTATTTTAAAACTTATACCCAATTGTGGGTGGAGGCGGCTTTGTCTAATTATAACAAAAATACTTTTTCAAATATCGACCAGAAAGATAATGTAGGCTGGGCATATAAATTAAAACTACAGCAAGATATTTTGACGAAAGATACTTCTCGGACTTATTTAAGGTTACTGCTTGAAAACGAAAATGTAGGCGACCATTTTGCTCCTTTTAATTCGTTTCGCTCGGTAGAGCATGAACGTGATTGGAATTATGATTTTCAGTTAGGACAAAAAACAATGGACTATGGCGCAGGAATCAGTTGGAAACAAAACAATAAATGGCAATCGATGTATCGTTTTAATCGTTTAGAAGTAAAAGATTATGAGGCTTTAATGCATCGTTTTAAAGCCCAATTAAACCAATCTAAATTGAATTTAAACATACAAGCAAGCTATTTGTTATCTGATTATAAAAATATTAATAATCACTTTTTTAGAACGTCTTCTCATTTAAGATACACTTTGTTAAAGAATCTTACAGTAGGTTTAGAAGAACTTTCAGAACATAATACTTTTAGAGATACAGCCTCGGTTTTACGAAATAACAGTTATGCTTTTTTTGAGTGGAATGCCTTTACGGACTGGCAGTTCAAAGGTAATAATACGGTTAAATTCAATTACAAGCATCGTTTAGACCAATCGGTTTATAAAGCGATTATGGGAAAAGGAAGTTTAGGGCGGTCTTTTTCTTTGTCCACTGACATTAACAGCCTTAAATCGCAAAAAATAAATATGAATATGACTTGGAGGCGTTTAACTATTTTAGACTCTTCAAGAGTAGCGGACACCCAAAATGAGGATTATTTTTTAGGGCATTTAAAACATCGAATAAAAGGCTTTAAAAATGCGATTTCCTTAAATACTTTATATGAAATTAGTTCCGGTTTAGAATTGAAAAAAGAGTTTACTTATGTTGAAGTACCTGCCGGTCAAGGTGTTTATCAGTGGATAGATTATAACAAAGATAGCGTTCAACAGCTTAACGAATTTGAAGTAGCTAAATATGCTGACCAAAAAAAGTTTGTTAGAGTTAATGTTTCCGGTAATGAGTATGTAAGGGTATTTACGAATGAATGGTCAGAGGTTTTAAGCTTAAATCCTTATAAAATATGGAGAAACAAAAAGGGGTGGAAAGGTATAGTAGCTAAATTTAGTGATGTTTTGGTATTAAAAACCAAGCATAAAATTAGAAATTCGGAAATAGCCGATATTCTGAATCCTTTAAACAACAAAGATATTGATAGCAGCTTGGTGTCTATGAATCAGACCTTAAGAAATACCTTTTCTTTCAATAAAATTCATTCAGTATTCGGGATAGATTATATTTACACCCATAACAAAAATAAATCGCTGTTAATAAATGGGTTCAACTTAAGAACCTTACAATCGCATAGTTTAAATGGGCGATTTAATATTAATAGGACTTACAGTTTAAACAATCAGTTGAAATATACTAACAAGCAATTTTTGTCTGATTTCTTTGAGCAGAATAATTATAAGATTAAGAAATGGAGCAATACCTTTGATTTGACTGTTCATATTAATACACACTTTCGTTTAAGCGGGCATTATACCTATAAGGAAAAGAAAAATCGTTTGGGTGAGGAAAAGGTCTATTTGAATGAATTAGGTGCAGAAATGAAATACAATTTAGTAGAGCGTTCTAATTTACAAGTTAATGTGGATTATTTTTTATTTAAGTATAATGCTCAGCCTAATACGCCTGTAGCTTTCGAGATGTTAGAGGGTTTGCAACCCGGTAATAATATGAGTTGGTCTGTTTTATATCAAACGCAAATTTCTAAATATTTACAATTGAATATTAGTTATTTTGGTCGATATTCTAAAGACAATCCTATTGTTCATAACGGACAGTTTCAACTTCGAGCTGTATTCTAAAATGCTTGAAAATTGAGGAATTAATGTTTTATAGTTGGAATAGAAGAACTTGATAAGAAAAAGAATCTGTAGGTTTTCTAAAATAAATGATTTTAAAGTTTATATTTTAAAAAAAAATATGTATATTTGGCGATATTCTATTAACTATTAAATTAATATACAATGAAAAAAATTACATTATTAAGCATTTTGATAGTATTATATAATATTATTCTTGCACAAGAAATTACTGTTAGGGAGTCTGATAAAGCAAACTTCTATCCTCGTTTACCTTTAACCAACGAGCAAATGTTTAAACAAGCTGATTTTATTTTTGAAGGAAGGTTAATTGCTAATTCTTGCGAAAGTTACGATGTTTTAAATGACTTAGATAGAAAAGAAGGCTTTTATACATCTTCTATCATAGAAGTTAAACATATTTATAAAGGAGGGGATAAAATAACAAAAGGAACCCTTGAAATTATAGAAAAAGGTGGTATTATTTACGCTAAAAATGAGATGGGCTGGACGGTTCCTTATGAGACTTTTCCTATTAATGAAAGAGTAGAAGTTGGAACAAATAACGATGCTGTCTTTTTTTGCAAAGAATCTAAATTCCCCCAAAACCCCAATCCAAGAACTTTAGACAACAAAATTAGTGTAAGCCATTTTATTGATAAACCTTTCGCTGTTTTACGAATAGATGCTATAGATTGGCCTATTAAATATTCTAACTATATTAGAGGGTTAAATTATTTAAGTTTCTCCAATAGAGCAAAATTCTATGAATATCTTAATCAGTTTAAAAACCTTAACATACCTATTATAAAAGATAGTCTTAAGAAAGAAAATTCTAGTATTGAAAAAATGAAAAAACAAAAACAGCTACTTAAAACTTTTAAGGAAGAACAAAAAAAACTAAAAAAAGTTGCTAGAAATAACAAAAAAAAACTTATAAATAAAGGCGTCAGTACTTATAGCACTCTCACTTTAGAAATTCAGGGACAGACCGTAACAGGAAATGGACCTTACTTTTTTGAATTTGATGTAATGGCAAAAGCTAACAATTCCTCTACATATTATTATAATTCAATTTTTAGGTTAAACTTTAACACAGATGCTTTTGGTACAGATTTAGTTTCTCAAGGTAAAATAACTGTCACTAAAGGAGCTCAATTTAATAACTCCGTTTATTATACTACCCCTTATGATGTGTCAGCCGCAGAGGTAAATCTCGGTTTACACGTAAGTTATAACAACAGTAATAATCAAGGAGTTTTAACACGTTTAACAACAACACCGCAGCAGTTAGTACATGTGAAAATTAAATTATTACCAGAAATTAATAATATTTTATCTAATCTATCTTTTGTGGATATTGTTAATACAGCAGATTACTCCGTATATTCCGAAAGTAGCTTATTAACGCAAGACTCTTGGAATAATGCTCTTTTTTATGATAATACATATTATATAAACCCACCTAAATACAACATATTTCCGACACCTATAATAACAACAGATTTAAGTAAAATTCACGTTAGAGCAGGGGTAGGAGACATCTTAACTATTAACGGAAAAAACTTTGGTTCACAAAAAGGTAAAGTTTTATTTTCAAGTGCAGATAAAGGTGGGTTTAAGAATGATGGAAGGGTAGCTTATTTACATGGATTAAATGATAATTATATTATTTCATGGTCAGATACAAAAATTAGAGTTAAAGTTCCATCACGTGTTACAGAAGGATATAACGGAATATCGGATGGGGCAGGGACAGGGAAAATAAAAATTATTACAGCATTAGGTGCAAAGGGAGAAAGCTCAACCTCTTTAAACATTGATTACTCTATAACTAATTATGGAAATGGTTCAACATACCCTTTTGATAAAGTATATTTAGCAAAAAACAATTGCATAGATGGTATGGTATTTACCCTACATAGTAGCTTACAAAATAATACAGCCGCTATTAATGTTATTGAATCTGTATTATTTAAATGGTCTAATTTATTAGGAATTGATTTAATTTTAGAAAAAGACGAAAACAACGAATATATAATAGAGACAAATAATTCATTAGTAGGAAAGAATGTGATATCAATTAATCATGAAAGAAGTTGTGGAATGGCAACAGTTCCATCGTATACAGTAGGTTCTGTAAACCCCTACAAGTATTATAGGTCAAGTAAGTCAGATATACAAATTGCACCAGTTAATGTAATTAATGGGAATTATTATGCTTGGGATTATTCAACATCAGGAAATATTCCTTCAAACAAAGTAAGTTTTTATAATGCTTTCTTACATGAAATTGGTCATATTGTGTCATTAGGCCATATTAATACACCTTTAGACCTTATGTATTATAGTATAGGGTTAGGAGGCAGTATTATTAATTTAACTTCTGAAAACATATATGTACAAGCAGCAAAAACTACTATTAATAATAGTGAAAATATTAATTGGATATTACCAACAATTGGGACATTAAATACTATTTATGAACGTCCTTATATTTATTGTGATATGACTACTATTTGTGATGGCAATCCTGTGGAATTAGAATGTACTTATTCCGATGTGCCTAATTTTACTCCTAACAAAGACTTAGTGTGGACTTTAGGCTACAAAGGAGAAAGTATGCACACCTATACTCCTGGTATTTATTCTGTAACAGCAAAATATCAAGGTTGTGCATTAACATCAGAACCTATTAATATTGATAGAATGAAAATCGAAGTTAATGAAGGTCCTTTCCCTTTCATTTACTCAACTTCTATAATAGGAGGTGTCCCTCCTTATTCTTATCAATGGACATTCGAATATAATAATCAATTTTACTCCTCAAATTCTAAAGATTTAGACTTTATTGTTTTACCTGCACGTATTTATGATCCTTATACTTTAAACTACTGGTTGAATGTAACGGATACAGAAGGATGTCAAGCTAGTTGGACTAATACTGATCCATTTTGGATAGATATTATAAAAGGTAAAAAAAGTAAATTAAATAGCGGTTTGGTTAATATTTACCCTAACCCAAGTTCTGGTGAAGTAAATATAAACGCTTTAAATTATCTAAAATCTGAAATTTATGACACTAGAAATATTCTTGTTAAAAAAAGTCTTTCAAAGCAAATTGATTTAAATAACTTGCCTAGAGGGGTTTATTTTATAAAGGTATTTACGAAGAATGGTATTAACTTTGAAAAATTAATCTTAAAATAATTATTGAATTTTTGTATGGTTCAAGGCATATGAAATATTAATAATCTTATATATCTTGAACCATACAAAAGTTATTTCCCCTCTCATATAAAAATTTTACTACTACTTTACACTTTTTTTCCAAACTAACTCATTTAGTGCTTTACGATTAAGAATTCTGTTCTTCTGTTTTTTGCTCTACCCTCTTTTGTTTGATTAGAGGCAACAGGTTTGGTTTCTCCAAATCCTCGATATTTCTGAATTTGCATACTATCTACTCCTTTTTCTATGAGGTAGTCCATCACAGATTTAGCCCTATTTTCTGAAAGCTTTAAATTATCAGCGAAGTTACCGACATTATCAGTATGTCCGTGTATTTCTATGCGAATATTAGGATTGTATTTTAAATAATCAGCAAAGTCATCTAATATAAAACGGCTGCCCTTGGTCAAGTCTGAAGAATTGGTTGCAAAATGAATATCGTTGATTTCTACACTCTCTCCAACTTTTATCTTTTTCACTTCCATAGAAACCTTAAGAGGTTGATTAGTTAGAGCCTCATCTTGTTTAAAATATCTGGAAGAAAAAGCGTGCCCTTTCTTTTTTACAGTCATTAGGATTTCTTCATCTTTCTTTACAGAAACAGCAATTGCATAATCTCCGGTTTCTTTATCTACCATACCCGATTGAATACGTCCGGAACTTGATGTTTTTATTTCTATTTTAGCATCAGTTAAGGCCTTTCCTTTTTCGTCTAAAAGTTGTCCTTTAGCAAAGAAAACCTTTTGAGGACGAGCTTCTTCATATAAATCAAAAGAATAAACATTCCAACGACGGTTATCATCTAATTGATCAGAAGAAAAGTAAGCTTTTTGTCCGTTAGTGCTTACAAAAAATCCTAAATCGTTGGTTTCTTTATTGATAGGATAGCCTATATTAGTAGGTTTAGTCCATTTTTCTTGGTCTTTTTTAGAGTAAAAAATATCATATCCTCCAACTCCGGGTAACTCATCTGAAGAAAAATATAGGGTTTCGCTATCTGTATGTAAGAAAGGCGATTTTTCGTTTCCTTTGGTGTTGATAGGAGCACCGATGTTCTGAGCCTTTCCCCACTGCCCATTTTTATCTCTTATTGAATAATAAATATCAGATGTTTGATTATTATCGTAGTCAAAGCCGATATTTTCAGGACGAACACTTGCAAAAAACAGCATATTACCATCAGCGGAAATAGAGGGCTGACTCTCCCAAGAGTACTTGCCATTAATATTAGTTCCCAAGTTTTTTAACTCACTCCACTGTCCATTTTTATTGTAAGAAACATAAATATCGCAATTACTAAACGCACCACCTCTACTTTTGGTTAATTGACAAATAGTAATATATAATTCAGAATTATCTATTGTCATACTCATAGCGCCTTGGTCTAAGCCCTCTACATTAAAAGGATAGGGCATTTTTTTTCCTTTACTAAAATAGTCGTTAATACTTTGACCATTTTGCTCTTTTACGCTAAAAGCTAACTCTTCCACAATTTTACCCCCATCATTCAGCTGATCTTTAGCAAAATATCGGTGGGTGTAAATAGCTAACTCTCCATCAGGAGAAATCATTGGTAAAAATTCATCTTCCTTAGTGCTTACTCCCTCAACTATCTGAGGTTCAAAAGAAACAGGATGAGATATTAAGTAAAAGTACGTTTTTAGATGTTCGCTTATTTTTTGAGCCTCTTTGTGGTATAAACCATTTTGAGTATGTTCCAAATAGTTGTTAATATTGGGTTGAGCTAAGGCGTAGCTTTTTTGATTATATTGTAAATTCCCTAATAAAAAAGCCGCTTCAAAATCATGATATTCCGGGCAAGTTTTAAGTACTTGCTTAAAATATTTCATGGCACGATTCTTTAGCTGCGTTTTCTTTTTTATATCATTTGTTTTTAAAGCTCTCGTAAAATTGATTTTCCCTAACATAAAATTAGAAGCCGCACAATTAGGGTCTATTTTGATAGATTCTATCAGCTGTTTATAAGCTTCTTGCTTGGCTTTGTTTTGATGTAATCCCCAGTTTTCCTGCGCTTTTTCAAATAAGCGTTCTGCTTTTTTCTTTCCTTTACAAGTTTCTTGAGCTTGTAACGATAAGCTAAATAAACAGAATGATAATAAAACAATTACATATTTAAAATAAGAAGACATCAATATTAAATTTACTTTAAAATGATTAATAAAAAAGATTATTTTTTAGCGGCTTCAATTAACTTATCGCCTTGTTTCTTAGCTTCTTCTTGTATTTGGCGACTTTGTTTCTTAGCCTCATTGACTAATTTATCTGCTTTTTTATGGGCAGTTTGATTGAGCTGGTCTATTTTCTTATTGGTTTTCTTTTCTAATTCTTTAGCAGAGGCTTCTGCTGCCGCCTTAGCAAACGGATTATTACCGGCTTTTTTCTTTAGCTGGTTAATCTCTTTGCGTGTTTTTTCTTTCAATTCTTTTGCTTTTTTATCGCTCTCAGCTTTTATTTTATTAGCCTCTTTTTGAGCTTTAGCTATTATTTTCTCAGAAGTGGCTTTAGCTGATTGCATTAATTTATCAGCTTCTTTTTGAGCTTTTGCAATAGCCTTTTTTTGGGCTTGGTTGAAAGCTTCTTTAGCCTTTTCTTTTGCCATTTCTTTTACAGCTTCTCCGGCACTTCCTCCGTTAACTCCTAATGAAATTTTAGGATGCTTAACAGTTCCTTTTATTAATATATCCAAAGGAATGGTCTTTGGCACAGCTTTGTCGCCTAAGCCTATTTGAGCCAAATTTTGATTGAGCCATTTTTGAGAGTTTCCTAAAAGAGAGCTTGGCATTTTTAAGTTCAAGGTATAATTCATACTTTGATTTAAATGTTGGTAGCCGGAAAAAGTAGCCGGTACATCATTCATTTTAAAAGCAATAGGCTTGACTTCTATTTTACCGTCTTTAATAGCAAATTTAGCTTTTATGTTTTTAAAATTCAGTTGCTTATAATTGTCGTTCTTTGTTAATTTATAAAGTTTTTCAATTAATTTAGAGCGCTCTAAAACGACTTCTTTAGTTCTAAACTCACCATAAGCATTCATAGTTTCCAATCGTGCTTGCATAGAAGTATCTAATAAGCTTTCCATTTTGAAATCAACATCAATATATCCTTTACAATGCTTAGCCATAGGCACTGTTTTCTTTAGAGTCGTAAAGGTTTCGTAAGTATTAGCTATTCCAAAATGCTTCATCTTTATATCAAAATCAACTTTAGGCTCTGAAATATTCTGACTGTTATAGCTTCCGTTTAAAAGCATTAAACCATCTGCTATATTCATTTCCACGCCTTTCATTGTAGCAATACCATCTTTTAATAAAATATCGCCTTTTAAATCTTGGATACGATAGGTGTCATACTCAATTTTTTGAAGATTTGAATGTAATTTAAAGTCAATATTTTTAGGCAATTCAATTACAGAAAGGGCTGTATTTATCGTATCGTTTTCTACTTCTTTTACTTCTGTTTCCGAAGTGTTTTCTGCTCCGGCAAGTTCGTTACCGTCAATTAAAGTAGAGCGTATATCAAGTTCCCCTTTCAAGGTTTCTCCTTTAAAATAATAAGGGAGGAAATTCTGAATATATCCTTTTGAGTGGATATCGCTTTTCCCTATTAACACATCTAATTGACTTAATTCTATATGTTTAGGGTTGATGTTTAACAAACCTTTTTGTACTAAGACAGCATAGTCTAAATCAGCACTTTGGAATTTAAAATCAGACAATTCTATATTTCCGGAGGCATCAAATTCATCATACTTTTCTTGCTCTATGGTAGAAAGGTGCCCTTTCATTAATAAATTAATTTGAGCAATTCCATTTAAACTAATGCTGTCTAAAGGAATGGCTTGTTTTAATTTTGAAAAATCAATAGTTCCTTTTGCACTTCCCTCTAAATAAGGGTCGGACATTGGGGTTTTACTAATGTAAGATGCAAAAAAAGGATTGTCAGCTATTTTTAAGCTAAATTCCTTTAAGTTAGTAACTGTGTGATCTAAAATACCATCAGAGTTATTAACGCTTAAATCAATATTTATATCATCAATAGAAGTTGGCAAATCCGGGTATTGAATTTGGGCTTGCTTTACTTTTAAATTCAATAGAAATGCAGGTAACTTGTTTTCGCTATACACTCCTTTTATTAAAGCTTTTATATCAAATGCTCCGGTGGCTTTTAGCTCGGAATAGTCTTTGGTATAATATAAAGGAATCAAGGATAAAACGTCTTTAAATTGATTTTTCCCCGTATCGAAAGACAAGTCCATTGTATAAGAATCGTCTTCGTTGATTTGAGCAAAACCGTTCAATGCCAAGTGAACTTTGTTCAAAGACAGTAAATTATCTTTTAAAGTGAATTTCATTTGATTCATATCAGCCATAATCCCTGCATCATAAGTCATTTGGGTATGCTTCATATATGAAATACCTGCCATTTTTATATTGATATCTGCAATAGAACTTTGCAACTGAATTAAAGCAGAACTTAAAGTAAAATCTCCTGAAAGAAAGAAGTTAAAGCCTTTTAAATCTGCTTGTATATCGGCTGTTTTATCATAATAAGTCACTTCTGCTTCTTCTATTTTAAAAGCTTGCAGAGCTATTTTGAAAGAACTGTTGGATGTAGAGGCATCGTCTTCTTCTGTTTCCGGTGTGGTTTCAGAAGAAGCTTTAGTAATATCCCAATTCACTAAAGAATCATTTAAAGCCATCGCTTTAATATGCGGTTTTAACAAATGGATACTATTAATTTCTAAGCCTCCATTAATTACTGACATTAAATCTAATTTAAGAGATATTTGTTCCACAGACAAAAGGGTGTCTTTTTCAAACACCTCTGTCCCAACAACTGATAAATCATTGATTTCAAATTCGAAATTAGGGAAATAACGAAATAAATTTAAATTAACATCACTAAAATCTACCTTAGCTTTAAGTTCTTTATTGATTTCTACCTTAACTAAATCGCTGATTTCTTGTTTATATAAATAAGGAATGCTTATCAGTGCGATTAATACTAATAAGATTATAATAATCAGTATTTTGAATATCTTCTTCATGGTCAAAATGTATTTTTTAGATGCTGAAATAAGATATTAATCAGCTCTAAAGTTATAAAATTGTTAATTACAGGGAGCAAAGATATATGATAATTTTCAATTTTCACACTGCCGGAATAGAAAGAGCTCTATTAAGGACATAAAAAATCTCAAAGATATTTAAGTCTCTATTTAGTGATAAATATCCTTGAGATTTATTAAAGAATAGACAAAAGTCTTATTAAAGACTGTTTGTCAAAAGAATATAGTTCTTAAAAAAGATGTTCTACACCTCTAATTCCTCTTCTACAAGTAAGAAGTCAAGCTGCTTTTTCTCTAAATTGGCATTACTAACAATAATATTAATATCATCGCCCAATTGAAACTTGCGTTTATATCGGCGACCAATTAAACAATAATTGGCTTCATCAAATATATAATGGTCATCAGTTATGTTATTGATACGAACCATTCCTTCTGTTTTAAATTCGTTTAATTCCACATAAATACCCCATTCGGTAACGCCAGAAATAACCCCTTTACAAACTTGTCCTATTTTGTCTTTCATAAATTCAACTTGTTTGTATTTAATGGATTGGCGTTCAGCTTGAGCAGCTCGCCTTTCTCGTTCAGAAGCGTGTTCACATAAATCCTCATACTCTTCTGCCGATTTAGAAGCCTCTTTATCTAAATAAGCTTGCAACAATCTGTGTACCATTATGTCGGGATAACGGCGGATAGGAGAAGTAAAATGGGTATAATAATCGAAAGACAAACCATAATGACCAATATTTTCGGTAGTGTACTCCGCTTTTGCCATCGACCTAATTGCTAAAGTCTCTACTACATTTTGTTCCGGCTTACCTTTTACATCTTTTAGCAATTGATTGATAGATTTAGTGATATTAGTGGCAGAAGCCAATTTAACACGATATCCAAAACGTTCTATAAAATTAGAAAAATCAAATAGTTTTTCTTGATTAGGCGTGTCGTGTACCCTATACACAAAAGTTTTGGCTTTTTGTCCGGCTTTGACTTTTCCTATTTTTTCAGCCACTTTTTTGTTGGCTAACAACATAAACTCTTCTATCAACTGATGAGCTTCTTTAGACTCTTTCAAGAAAATACCTATAGGATGTCCGTCTTCGTCTAATTCAAATTTGACTTCTGTTTTATCAAAAGCAATAGAACCTTGTTCAAAACGTCGTTGTCTTATTTTTTTTGCTAAACCGTTAATGATTAGCAATTCGTCTTTGATAGCGCCTTCTCCACCTTCTATCATTTCTTGTGCTTGCTCATAAGATAATCGGTGTTGTGAGCGGATAATCGTTCTTCCGAACCACTCTTTAATTACTTGAGCGTTTTCGTCTATTTGAAACACTGCCGAAAAACAAAGTTTGTCTTCGTTAGGACGTAAAGAGCAAATTCCATTAGAAAGACGTTCCGGTAACATAGGTACCACTCTATCTACTAAATAAACAGATGTGGCTCTGCGTACAGCCTCTTGGTCAAGAACACTACCCGGTGTAATATAATGCGAAACATCGGCAATATGCACACCTATTTCATATTGATTATTCTCCAATTCCTTAAAAGAAATAGCATCATCAAAGTCTTTAGCATCAAAGGGGTCTATTGTGAAACACAAGTGAGAACGAAAGTCTTTACGCTTTTTTATTTCTTCTTGTGTAATTCCATCTTTTATCTGTTCAGAAGCCTCTATCACTTTATCAGGAAATTCATAAGGAAGTCCAAATTCCACCATAATGGCATTCATTTCGGTTTCGTTTTCACCTGCAAATCCCAATACCGAAATAATTTCGCCAATAGGGCTTTTGGCTTTTTGAGGCCAATCGGAAATTTTTACCACTACTTTTTCTCCATTTCTCGCTTTTTTAGCTTCTTTGGAATTGATAAAAATATCATATGGCATTTGGTTACTATCTGCTACTACAAAAGCAAAGCCTTTAGAAATTTCTAAAGTACCTACAAATTCTGTTTTAGAACGTTCCAAAACCTCAACTACTTGTCCTTCTAAAGGAGCCCCTCTGCGTTTGGCATATAAAAATAAACTAACCCTGTCTCCGTTGAGAGCGTGATTTAAGTGTTTTTGTGATACAAAAACGTCCTCTTCAAGCTCATCGCAAATAATATAAGCAGAACCTTTGGCTGTTAAATCAACGATGCCTTCTATAAGTTGTTGCTGGGCTATATATCGATATCTACCCTTAGCAATTTCTTCCAAAAAACCTTCTTGTGACAGCTCCATCATACCTTGATAAACACGCTGTTTAAAATCATCTCCTTTTACGTTTAACTTTTTAGACACTTGGCGATAATTCATTATCAAATGACTGTTTTTTGAAAATACAGACAAAATTTCTTTGTTCAATTGATTTTTATTCCAATGTTTGGTTTTACCTCGTTTTTCGGTATTACTCTTATTGTGTGAAGTATGTCTTCTCATTTTATTTTTGTTTTTATGTATGCCTACAAAGATATTCTTTTTTTATTTATTGTTATTATTTTTTCAAAAAAATGAATTTTACGCGTTTTTTGCTCTTTTTTACGCCTTTTTTGATGCTGAATTAGGTGAAAAATTGGAGAAAAGCAGATAAAAACACCTCAAAAATGAAAAAAAATGAGTTTAAAAATAATTTTTTTTCAACAGGTGAAAGTTAGAAACAATCTTGTTGAAAATTACTTTTTATTATGGTGTAATATATTGTTAATAAGTGTCTTGTAAAGCTTGTAAAATACATTTAAGTGATTACTTTAAATAAATTAGGGTTATAAAAAATGGGGAAATCATAATTTTTTTTTACTTTTGGAACTTTTTAGTGTAACCCTTTGGCGCTTTTAAGCGTCTAATAGGGTATATAAAAGAATTGAGTTTTTCTGATAATTTATCAAAATATAAGTTATAGCATAAAAACGAAATTGAGGTTTAACACAAATTTTTAGTACAATGAGACATTTAAAATTTTATTTAACAATGGTTTTGTTGAGTTTGACCACTTGGCTTTGGGCTCAACAAATTCCGGAAAAAGGCACGCCCGAATATTATGAAAGTTTGCGGTTTGCTTTTCAGACAAAAATTGACTGGGTTGCTAACAACCCCGAAGAACATGCTATGGCAACTGAATCAGGTTGGTATGAAATGGCTAATGCAAACGTTCAAACAATGATTGAATATAAGCAAAAAGCACAAAATAGCCCTACCGGTAAGTATTTCCCTCCAAAGGTAAATAATCCTCAAACAGCTTATTCTATGAGTGAGCCTCAACCGGGAGGAGGAACTTGTGCTGAGGCAGCTCCTTTCTGTTCCGGAGAAGATTATGACTTTCCTTGTCAAACTAATACACAATCGGAAAGTGGTCCTAATTATAACTGTTTGTCAACTCGCCCTAATCCGGCTTGGTACTTTATGCAAATAGATGATTCGGGAGATATAGAGTTATTATTAACAGCTAATAGTGATGTTGACTTTATTATATGGGGACCTTTTGACCAAGTAACTTGTGACCCTGCTTTGCTTTCAGCAAATAATGTAGAAGACTGTAGTTATTCAGCAAGTGCAACAGAGACGCCTGAAATACAAAATGCAATACATGGACAGTGGTATATGATGTTAATTACGAATTATTCCAATCAACCACAAAACTTTCATGTTACACAATCTAATTACGAACAACCTGGTGCAGGAACCTTAAACTGTGGTATTTTATGCCCTATACAGCCTGATGATATTGATATTGAACTGGGCGAATGTGAGCCTCATGCCCCTGATGCTTTACATCCTCAATTTTGGAGTACCTATGATGTTACCGCTACTTTAGAGTTTGAAGCACATGAAGATATTGATTCTTTAGTATTCTATTATGACGATCAGAGAAAAGTAGCATTTGATACTACAGGTACACAATTTGTAGAGTCCGGTGAATTGGTTTCTCCTATTGTAACTAATATACCTGATTTATTATGTGATGGAGCGGCTCATAATGTGAAAGTACTTATCTATTACGAAGGTCAGGTAGATACTGTTGGGGTTGTTGATACTCACTCTTGTGAGGCAAATAAAGCTTTTAATGCTCCCAACAACTGTGCTAATTGTGTGGCTAATGCTGGGCAGGATAGAGAAGTTTGTGGAACTCAATTACAAATGCAAGGAAGTTCTAATGACGGAGATTATAATATTCATTGGACAAAATTAAATAATACGCCTCTTGATATAGATGATAATGCTAGTCCTACAACTATTATAGATTTTACAGGTTCGTTTATAGCAGGAAACCCTGTTGAAGTACCAATGGTGATAACTATAACCAATTATCAAAATTTAACTTGTAGCGATACGGCAATGATTAAGTTTAAGCCTAAACCATCAGCTAATTTTACAATGCCATCTTCAGCTTGTGGAGCAGAACACTTTGATGTTTTTCATAATCCGGAAACCAATGGTGCCAATGTGGTTGCCTATGATTGGTCTTTCGAGGGAGAACCTGAAGAAACTACAGGTACTTTAGATGCCCAATTGCAGCTGAAATACGAAAATACTATAGGTAATAAACAAATTTGTTTGACTACAACTTCTGATATAGGTTGTGCGTCTGACCCAATTTGTCACATTATTAATATTAAACAAGTTCCTTCATCTAAGTTTACTATTGGAGGAAATATTTGTCACCAAGGAGAAACTATTGTTACTTATGCTAATGAGAATAATCCTCCGATAAATTGTCCTTCAATTACTTATTGGGATTTTGGAGATGCTCAAGCAACTCCTATAACTGACCCTGAGTGTTCTTATTCAGTTACAGCCACCAATTATGCTGATGAACCTACTACCATTAAAGCGTATCCTATAAAATTACAAGTTTCATATAATGGATGTGTTAGTCCTGAACCTTATGTAGATACTCTTTATGTTGTAAAAGAAACTATGGAACATTGTTGTTTCCCTCCTGAAGCTGATGCCGGAGGCAATGCTACAATTTGTGGTTTAGATTATGCTTTACAAGCTCATTTAGGAGGTGGTGGTAATCACGGACAATGGGTTCAAGTAAGTGGACCTTCTGTTACTTTCCCTAATAATGATAAGGGTAGTGCTATTGAGCCGGGTAATCCTAATGCTTTGATCCATGCTTCTGAGGCAGGAGTAGTGGTTATGAAATGGATAGAACACAATGGGGAATGTCAAGATGACGATCAAGTTGAAATTACCTTTATTAAGCAACCTCAAATAGACTTCCCTAACAATCCTGTATATGCTTGTGGTAATATAGCACATCCTGAAGTAGTGTCTAATGTTAGTCCGGGAACCTCATTCAAATGGTTAGATGAGTCAAGCGATTTAGAGTTTGATGATATTTATTCTTTCAATCCGGGAGTAACCAGCACCGCTTTCTCAAGTTATAAAGTACGAGTTGTAGGAACAGTAGGAGGTTTATGTAGAGATACCAATGAAGTAACTATTGTGTTCAACGAAGCTATATCTGCTTATGCAGGATTAGACAATAGTACTTGTGGTGTTTTGGACACTTTAGGTGCTTTCTTAACATTTGGACAAGAAGGTCATTGGGAAGTGGCAAGTGCTCCTTCAGGAACCAATTGCTCTGCTAGTTTTAATAATCATGAAACCGGTTTACCTGATATTTATGATCCTAAAGCAGTAGTAACTGTATCTTGCTTTGGAGAATGGACATTCAAGTGGATAGTAGAAGCTGGTGCTTGTACCGGAGAAGATGAAGTTAAAATTACTTTCACACAACCTTCAACCAATATCAATGCTTCTTTCAGCCAACCTGTTACTTGTTTGGATACAGTTCGTTTGAATGTGGATACAACAGGTTATTCTTTATCTTCATTCCATTGGGAAATAAAGCCTCAATGGGCAGCAGCTCACCCTCAAGTAAAATTGATATTTAATGCTTATGAGCCTAACGTGCTGCTTAAGAGAGATTTCTCTAATGAACAGTTTGGTGAGGAAGGTAAGATTACTATTCCTATGGAGGTAACCTTGATGACTCAAGAATCTTGTGCTTCTAAAAATTCAACCTCGGTTACTTTCTATCAACGTCCACAACCTTATTTAGGTCGAGATACAGCTGTTTGTGCATCAGAAAAAGCATTTAATGTATTGCCTACTATTCCAACTGATATAAGTGAAGCAGTATGGATTCAAGATTCACAAACGCAGTATAATGTAACTAACGAAACAGGTTATAATACAGTTGTGTCTGCTAATCCGGGAGATAGTATTCCTATTATTTTCAGTGAGGAAAATACCTTAGGAAATGACCACCCTTCTTGTTTAGTTAAAGATACGATTTGGATTGACTTCTTAAAACGACCAATCGCTGATGCCGGTGATGATGAGTATCACGTTTGTGGTAACGCTATTCAGTTGGAAGCTCGTTTAGACGAATCTTTAAATAGTATAGGACGTTGGTTGATTCATACCGGAGGTTTCTTTGGTTATTCGGAAGGCGATAACGACCCTACAGCAGTTAAAGATACTAATGCTTGG
>PDWI01000917.1_pt1 | contig 47960 bp, 39 predicted proteins | sample 1430891 | NCBI WGS metagenome assembly PDWI01 (sample SAMN01162508, study PRJNA174530) | Oral metagenome, whole genome shotgun sequencing project. | biome: Marine environment; feature: Marine mammal; material: Swab sample of the gingival sulcus; isolation source: swab sample of gingival sulcus...
TCTTCAGTGATAGTTTCATTTCTTAGAATATACCCTGGCTTTGAAATATGATTCAAATCCTGCGAATAAAGTGATGCCGATATTACAATATCATCAGTATATATTTCTTTCGGTTTCAAATATACTATAATATTAGAAATATCGGTAGGATTCAAATCACTCAAACTAACTCTATCATAGCTTACGTGTGAAAAATAGATTTCATGTTCATCTTTACTACTAAGTTTTAGTTTGAAAGAACCATCGACATTGCTCTTACACCCTTGTTTTGAATTAACATCGAAAACGTTACAATTAGATATGGGCAACTTGGTATTGCTATCGTACACCATACCTTTGTAAATTACTGTGGTTTCAGCAAAAACAAATTGTACTGCCCCGAATATAATCAAAGCAGTACAAATAAACATTTTTTTATTCATTGGTCTTTCCTTAATTCACAAAATCCCATTGAATATTTACATATCCGGTAGGAGTAGGTGCTGGTTTAGCAGGAAATTTAGGAATAATCATTTTGACTAATCTTCCTTCGTTTGTACGAATAATCCAAATAATCTCATCGCCTTCCTCTTCACTACGAGCTGTAGCTTTCCATTTCATACCTATAACAAGTTTTTTATACTGTTCTTGAACGGCTCCCAACTGTGGGAATCCATTTGTTCCTTTTGGCAAAGAGTCAAGAGAAAACGTTGCATCATCAGTTTTAAAATTCAAAGATGCCTCATCAACTTTAGCAAGTGCATTGAATTTTTCTAAACCTTTTTCTTCAGGATTTAAAGCAGTATAATTGACAGCAACAGCATCATTCAATTTTATAAATGGCATTCCGGCTAAACTTCCGTCCGGTTTTTCTGCTTTGATTGTACGAATACGAATATCAGCATTAATCCCTTTCAAATCTACAGTATCAACCATATAAGCACCGCCCTTTTGGTTGTTATATTCAAAATCGAAACCAACACCTCCAGGGTTACGACCTGCACAAATCAAATATGGAGATTCCAAAGGAGTTAATACGTCTGTATTGGTATTATTTGGGTTGTTTTCATTATCATCATCACTACAAGAAACAGCAAACAATGACAACGCCAAAGCTAAGAACAGGTAATGAAACTTTTTCATTATATCACCTCAATAATAAAGATTTAACTTATAAAATCAGCCCAACATATAGGCCAGATTTTCGTTCAAAAACAAAATAATGACTGCAAAATTAGTTATAATTACACATACGGACAATACCTTAATTATGGTATATTTCCACACCATAAAATCACTTATTTAGATGAACCATACTTAAATAATTTTTGAAATATTTATGTTCCTATACGTCTCCCTCTGTTTTAAATAGAGGTTTAATCAATGACTATAGAAACTTTCAAAGCATTAGTAATCGAAGAAAGAGATGACAAATATATACGTTCGATTCAACAAAAAAATATTAGTGATTTGCCTGAAGGCGAAGTATTAATCAAGGTTCAATATTCCTCATTGAATTATAAAGACGCACTATCCGCAACAGGAAACAAAGGAGTGACCAAAGCATATCCGCATACTCCAGGTATTGATGCAGTCGGAATAGTTAAACACTCAAAATCAAATTTATTTTCGGAAGGAGAGACCGTTATTGTAACAGGCAATGATTTAGGTATGAATACCCCTGGAGGTTTCGGAGAATATATACGAGTACCTGCCGATTGGGTTTTACCTCTTCCATCACCTATAAAACCGCAAGATGCAATGTCTATAGGAACGGCTGGTTTAACCGCAGGAACTATGGTTGATAAAATCGTAAATCAAATTAAACCGGAAGACGGTGATGTTATTGTTTCGGGAGCTACAGGAGGTGTTGGCTCTATTGCGGTGGCACTTTTATCTGATTTAGGATACAAGGTTACGGCTATTACAGGAAAAGATAGATACAATGATTTTCTCAAGGAATTGGGTGCATCCGAGGTTATCAACCGTAAGGAAATTCAGGAAGAAAATCCACGCCCGCTGTTAAAAGGAAAGTGGGTAGCAGCAGTCGATACTGTCGGCGGTACAATGCTTGAAAATATAATCAAATCTACAAAAGAATTTGGAATTGTTACCTGCTGCGGTAATGTTGCTGGAGCAGAATTGAATTTAACTGTATTTCCATTTATTCTTCGTGGTGTTACTCTTTCAGGTGTTTCTTCGCAGAATATACCCGATGCCAAAAAGAAATTGATTTGGCATAAATTTGCTAATGAGTGGAATTTGACAAAAATTAAATCTTTGACAAATATTATCACACTAAACGAGCTTGACAATGAAATTGATTTGATTTTAAAAGGTGGTCAAGTTGGGCGTAAGGTAGTAAAGATGTAGTTATTAAAATAACACTTAGGAAGTATTCAAAACTTCCTAAGTGTTGTAAATAGAATTTATTCTTTTATAAATTTATATCTATAAAGATCATTATCTATTTCAATTACAGATAGATATACTCCTTTATGTAAATTTGAAACATCAATTCTATTACCTTCATAGTAACCAATCAATACCCCCGATATATCATATATTCGAATTTTAGCATACGATTCAGTTTTAAGATAAAGTATTGATTTAACCGGATTAGGATATAAAATAATATTCATTTCATCTTCATCTTCATCTTCATTTTCATCTTCATTTTCATCTTCATCCCCCCCCAAACTATCCATTCTTAAAAAAGGATAGCCTTCATTTATTTCACTATCAATATTCCATACCGTATCAAAATCCCAACCTGCATTGGTAAACATAGATGTTTGTTTTAGTTCGGAACTAATTTTAAAAACGCTATCTGTTTTAGTTGAGTCATCAATTAAGCCAAAGCAATTTTTTAATTTCTGAGCTTTTTTAAATCCTACCGGATACCATACCTTGACTTTATCGAGTATTTTTCCTGTTATTAATGAATAACTATTATAACAATTACCAAGATTTGCACCTACTAAAGCCCCATCGAATACCTCCCAATAATCTTCTACAGCTTTTCCGATGACTTTTCCTCTGACATAACAGTTACCAAGATTTCCAGTAACTTCGTTTAGCCCTGCAATCCCTCCTATACAACTATGCTCATAGGTAATTGCCTTTATGTATATATCTGTAAAACTTTTTGATATATCTCCATAATTCACTCCTACAATACCGCCTGTAAAGACTTTATTATCAATTGAGATATTTATCGAACCCACAGAATTACATAGTTCTACATCTCCATAATTTATAGCCACAACTCCACCTGATAATTTTTGAGGTAAGATATTCATATTCGCAACACACCTTTCCATTATACCATAATTATATCCTGTAATACCCGCACAAGGAGCAACAGACTTTATAATTGATTTAGCGTTACAATTAGATAAAATTGCTGTACTGTCATTTATTCCAACTAATCCACCTACGGATCCTCTTTCAACGAACTGTCTGACACGCATATCTACCGATGATTCAATAACCTCTTTTTGATTTACTCCTATCATTCCACCAACCACATTGTACCCTCTTATTACTCCGTTAACAGAACAATTTTTTATAGTACCTCCATTGACTCCGGCTAAACTACCAACAATATTATTCCTTCCACCAAATCTCGCATTTGTAAACGTCAAATTAGATATTTCAGAGTTATTTATATATCCAAAGAGACCAACTGTCTCCGCATCATTAAATACTGTGATACTATCGATAGTATATCCTTGACCATCAAATTTACCGGTAAAAGGAATATTCAAATCCGACATATCCCCAACAAAAGTACCTATTGGTGATATACCAGTTCCATTATTCCATGTAATAGCATTAGCAAAATTGATATTATTATCTAATTCAAACTCATCTCCCCAACTTGATTTATTTTTTGAAATCCAAAGAAAATTTTCTAATTTCGTTATATTTCTACTACCATCACCATCTGTATCCAAAGGTTCAATACCATCACGGCAATCAAACCAAGAAACCTTTGAAGTATCTAATATTTCGTTATTCACATACGAAACTACTTTCCAATAATAACGGGTTCCATACATCAATTTCCCTGTCAGTTGAAACCTCGAATTATTAGAATATTCATTAATAACAAGTTCTTTAAATAAGCTATCTTTTGCAATTGAAATTTTGTATTTATCTGCACCAATAATCCGTGTCCAAACGAAATGCGAAGTTGAAGAAAAATTTTGTTCTCCATTTCGAGGATATATCAAATCAGGAGCCGTTTGAATAGGTGCATCATCACGAATGTATGGATACCCCTCATTGCGAGAAGAGTCAATATCCCAAATAGATTTAAAATCCCATGAATAGTCAGTAAATGTTGATTGTGATTTCATCAGTTTCTGTGTTCTTGAATGAATTTGTTGTATTCCGTCATCATTGCTAATAGCATTATTAACCTTATCTGAATTTTCATAAAAACAATTCATTATTCCATATTCTGTATAGGCATTGTATCCAATGAAAGTACCTTCTGCAACGTAACAATTATGAAGCAAACCATTATTAAAACCGATGAAACCTGCTTGGTAGTTATTGGATTCAATATCAAATTCATAGTTATTACTACCTGCAAAGGAATTATATACCTCACCCTCGTTCCAAGCAATAAACCCAGCAGTAAAGTTATTGGTACATTCATATTTACAAAGGATATCATGTACATAAATATATAAGTCATGATAGGAATTTTGTACCTTAGAAATAGCATTGGATTGTGAAATCAAACCAAAATTATAAGCAGCAAAACCTCCTACAAAAGAATGATAATTATCATCTATATAACAATGCACTCCACTATCATATCGATTAGCATCACAATCTATTGATATATTTGAAATTGAGTTTGTTATTTCACCATAATTATGACAAACAAACCCACCGACTTCTTGACATACTAATTCACGTAGTTTAATTTCCCCATTTGATTTACAATATTCTATCTTTCCATAATTATCCCTTGCAAACCCACCAATATTTAAACTATTATCTCCTCCTAACAACATATTCCAATTTGATTTACATTGGCATATAGTTCCGTAATTAGTTTCAACAAAATAAATTAATTTAGAGGTACAGTTCTCAATCTTTCCTAAATTCTTCCCAACAAAAATCATAGGCACTTCAAGAATCAAATTTTTTACTATCCCCGTACTATCAATTAATCCAAAAAATCCCCCCATAGAACCTTTTGGAATGACTCCATCTCTCATACCGATAGAAAGAAAAATCTTAAAACCATTCCCATCAAATGTTCCGGAAAATGGCATATCAGGTATTGAGTCACTCTGAAATATATTCCCAATTTGAGTTATAGATTCGCTAATTTCTATATCATCTATCATTTCAAAATCCCAAGACCAAGACTCAGAGTGTTCGGAAACCCAAGCTAAATTTGAAAAGGACTTAATCTCCCTTAGTCCGTTACCATCTGTATCCACAGGTTTAGTTTGTGGAAAAGCAGATAAAGCAGAAAAGAAAATAATCGCAATTACAAAAAACTTTTTCATAGTAAACATCACATATAAAACATCACATATCTAATAGTAACATGAAATCAATTTTTGTTATAAAATATTGAAAAAAAAATAAAAAAACATCCGACATTATCAAAATATCAGATGTTTAAAATTTCATATTCCCTCCGACTACGCTTAGGAAAAATCATTGCTTTCTATTTCACAAGATGCCAAATAACAGTTTCAACAGGTTCTGTAATCATACCGGCAAAGCCCATAAAACCAAGTGCCAAGATACCAGCAACTATGAAAGTAATCGGAGCACCTTGTAATGGTTTCGGAACATCTGCTAATTCTAATTCTTCTCTGATAGATGCCATAAGTGAGATAGCAAGTGTAAAACCTGCACCTGCACCGATTGCAAAAATAATTGCGTCGGTAAGGGTGAAACCTTTATCTGCGATAAGCAGTGAAAGCCCCATAATAGCACAGTTAGTAGTAATCAAAGGAAGGAAGATACCTAACGAACGATAAAGCGGCTGGCTGACCTTCTTGATAAACATTTCTACAAACTGTACCGAGGAAGCAATTACAAGAATAAATGCCACGGTTTTCAAGTAAGTTATTTCAAAAGGAACTAATAAATAGTTATTGATAATCCATGTCAAAATAGAGGCTACAATCATCACAAATGTAGTCGCTAATCCCATAGGAAAAGCTGATGATAATTTGTTAGATACCCCGATAAACGGGCAAATACCCAAGAATTGTAGCAAAACAAAGTTATTAACGATAAACGCTAACAGGAATAGTTCATACCAACTCATTATTCACCCTCCTTATTTTTATTCTCATCTTCTTCAGCTTTTGCTTTAGCAGCTGCTTCGGCTTTTGCTTTAGCAGCTGCTGCCTTTTTTGCTTTTAATTCGGCAGCCGCTTTTTCAGCAGCTGCTTTTATTTCTAAACGTCTGTTTTCAATTCTTTTAACTTCTTCATTATATGCGTCGATAGCTGGCTGGCGTTTCTTTGCTGTTTTTCTCATATCACTCATAACAATAGCACCAATCATTAATCCAAGCGTGATAAATGCTCCCGGTGCTTGAGTCATTAAATTCCAAGTAATAAAAGAATCAGGCATAATTTGAATACCAAGTAGAGTACCCATACCTAAAAGTTCGCGAACAGCACTTAATAATGATAATGCAATTAAGAAACCAAGTCCCATACCAAGAGCATCGACAACAGCACGAATAGGATTATTTTTTGAAGCGAACGCCTCTTGACGACCAAGTATAAGACAGTTCACTACAATCAATGGAATAAACATACCCAAAGATTCTGCAAGAGCAGGAACAAAGGCAGCCATCAATAGATCTACAATCGTTACGAAAGTTGCAATTACAACGATAAACGCTGCAATACGTACCTGAGTTGGAATTGCTTTACGTACTAATGAGATGATAAGAGAAGAGCATACAAGCACAAAAGTAGTCGCCAAAGCCATACCGATACCATTTTCAAGTTTCGTAGTCACCGCAAGAACAGGACAAAGACCTAATATTTGTCGAAGAACAGGGTTCTGCTCCCATAAGCCTTTTACAAAATCTTGCCCCATAGTTAATTGTTTAGCCATTATTTCGCCTCCCCTTCTTTTTCACTACAACATTTTTCGACTTTATCTTTACAATCACCACCGCTACAATCTTTCAATTCTTTGCACTTCTCTTTGGTTATATCAGAGCAATCAGTATTTTTAATGTCATCGCCATTGTTCTCTATTTCTTTCTCCGATACATCAGACTCAGAATCACTAAGAACTGCTTTTATTTTTGCCAAACCTTCGTTTACGATACGAACTGCTGACCACTGAGATACAGTCGCACCTGATTTTGTTTCTATATTTGGGTCATCAGGCCTGTTATCAGGATTTCCGATTGTATTAGTAATTTGTTTTTCAGATGTAGTTACGTGGTTGTCAAATTGGTTATAAAAGATTTCATTTTGAAGAATATCACCAAAACCCGGAGTCTCCATTGCTGAAAAACGAGCCCCTGTAATCGTTTTCAAATCGGGAGTCACCCCCATTACAACTTTGATAGTAGATTGAAACCCCGGGCCTTCACAAGGAACAATATACCCAACCAAATTGCCACTATCATCGCTTGCTTTGTAATAAGTAAAATCTATTGATTCTCCTCCACCTTGTGGTTCTAATTTTGCAACTACTTCTTCAAATAATTCAGCGTTTGGCATGACAATTTTTGAGTTCGCAGCCAATTTATCTGCATTATTTTTTGCAATACCGGGAGCTGCTACTTCATTCACATTATACAATGCAAATCCTGAAATAGAACCGATAATTAGTAATGTCGCTAAAATATGTAAAACTTTATTCATACTTATAACCCTCCCCAAATAATTTCGGACGAGTAAATTTATTAATCAATGGAACAAATGCGTTTACAAATAGAATCGCAAACATCACACCTTCCGGCATTTTACTAAACATACGGATTAGCATAATAACTAAACTAATGAATAGACCATAAATCCACATACCTTTATGCGTAAGCGGAGAAGTAACCCAGTCAGTTGCCATGAACATAGCCCCGAATAAAAAACCACCTGCCAAGACGTGGTCAATAGGAGTAACTGATCCTGTCATACCGGTAGCATAAAAGAGACCACCAAAGGCTAAGATACCTAAAATCATTGCAACTGGAATTCTCCAGTTTACGATACCTATTGCAATCAAGAAAATACCTCCGGCAAGAATTGCTATCGCCGAAGTTTCACCGATTGAACCGGAAACAGTACCTTTGAATAAATCCATAACCCCCGGAGCATCAATTTGTGCAGCTTTATCAGCTAAGATAGCTTTGAAATCAGCAAGAGGAGTAGCTCCTGTCATTGTTTCAAGTCTCCCTTCGGAAGGGTAAGCACCCCCACTCATAAAATCACCAAATGATATATGCAAAAACGCACGCCCAACCAACGCAGGATTGAAGATGTTACATCCCAATCCGCCAAAAACTTCCTTACCAATTGAAATTGCGAAGATCGAACCAAGTGCCGCCATTGTAAAAATATAACCAGCACGCTCCATCATTGGATTGTATGGAGGAATAATCAAGCCTAATAACAGCCCAGTTAGAACTGCTGACCAATCTTTAATTGTAACAGGTTTCTTACGAAACTTTTTAATAACAAACTCAGTCGCTACTGCAAATGTAATTGCTACGGCTACGACTGCTAATTGCATTATACCGAAGACGAAACATCCAGCGATCAATGCAGGTAATAATGCTATTATTACATACAGCATAGACTTCGAAGTGGTCATCGGTCCGTTTATATGAGGACTGCTGGCCATTACGAGCTTATGATCTAATTCTTTTAAATCTGCCATTGTAACCTATAAATAATATTATTAATAATCTTTTTTAAATAAATAATGATTAAGCTTTTACTTTCTTAGCTTGCAGCTTTGCAAGTCTTAACCATTGCACTAAAGGAATATTTGCAGGACATACATATTGACATGTACCACATTCCATACAGTTCCAAATACCGTAATCAATGGCGTTTTTAGGTCTATCCTTTTGAGCATACTTTATCAAGGTGGTAGGCATCAAATTGATAGGGCAAACAGAAACACAGTTACCGCAACGAAGACATTGAGTTTCCTCTGCACTACCCACCTCTTTTTCAGTTAAGACTAAAAGTCCTGATGTAGCTTTCTGAACGGAAGCTGATAAATCATGCTGAACCGCTCCCATCATAGGACCACCGATAACCAATTTAGAGGCTTCTTGGGTCATACCTCCGCAGAAATCAATTACATCTCCAATTGGAGTACCAACAGGAACAATTAAGTTCTTCGGTTCGACAATACCTTTACCCGATACAGTCATTGCAGACGTAATCGCCGGGATACCATTTGCAACAGCATCATAAATAGCTAAAGCTGTACCTATATTTTGAATAACACAGCCAACATCCATTGGAAGTTTACCAGGTGGGACAGAGCGATTAACAGCAGCTTTGATAAGCATTTTTTCAGCACCCTGCGGGTATTTAGTTTTAACCGCATCAATAGAAATTCCTTTGTATTTCTTAGCAGTCTCAGTTAAAATTTTGATAGCTTCCGGCTTATTATCTTCTACCCCGATACGACCATTGGTAACATTCAATGCTTTCATCAATAAGGTTAAACCTTTCATAAGGTCATCAGTTCTCTCAATCATAAATCTGTCATCACGGGTCAAATAAGGTTCGCACTCGCAACCATTCAAGATTATACAATCAATTTTCTTGTCTGGCGGAGGAGATAATTTCACGTTTGTCGGGAATGCAGCTCCCCCTTGGCCAACGATTCCAGCTTCTTTTACTCTTTTAATAATTTGTTCAACAGTAATAATTTCAGGATCAATAGCTTCCATAAACTCTGCTTCCATTTCACCATCATTGTTAATTACGACAGCAATTTGTGGCCTGCCGCTAACATTTTCCATTATACCAACGCTCTTCACGGTTCCTGAAACAGGACTGTGAATATTCGCTGAAATAAATGCAGAAGATTTTGCTAATAAAGTTCCAGCTTTCACCGCCTCTTTTTTCTTAACTAATACCTCTGCAGGTCTCCCAATATGCTGTGAAATCGGAACAACCACTTCTTTCGGAGCAGGCATTTTTTCAAATGCCTTATGACAACTCAATTCTTTTTCTTCGTGGGGGTGAACCCCACCTCTAAATGTTTTTGCCATTCCTAATTCCTTTATATAGTAAAATTAATTTTATTTACAACATCAATTAACAATAAATTCAATTAAACCAATAGTTTAACAATTTCAAAAATGCACCCTGTGCAACTTTAAATTTACGAAAAATTACTGACGTAACCACATTTAAGTGAAAAAGTTTCACAAACTTTTTTAAATGTTTTTTCAGTATAAAAAAAACATCTGAAGTCTTGACAACTTCCGATGTTTTGCGTAAGGCTTTATTCGTTAATCGATTATATAAATAAAAAACATAACTTCAAATTACTGTTTCTTTTTTAGAATAAGTTTGCCACTATAATCTGTAAATGAATAGAAAGACTTTTCAAATAATCCCATTACGAGAATTGATATGTACAGTAACGGAATCACTTTCCAGTGTATAACAAAATTGAACCACCCTAAAATTTCGCCAGTAACAAGACAAATGATTAACATTACAAACCATTTAAACAAATACCAACTTACTTCCCAAGTTTTAATAAAAAAACATCCGACATTTTAGAAAACATCGGATGTTTGGAAATCAAAAATAGATTTTGGCTATGCTTCCTCTTTCGGAGCTTCTTCTTTCGGAGCTTCTTCTTTAGGAGATTCCTCTTTCGGAGCTTCTTCTTTAGGAGTTTCCTCTTTCGGAGATTCCTCTTTAGGAGATTCTTCTTTCGGAGCTTCCTCTTTCGGAGCTTCTTCTTTCGGAGCTTCTTCTTTCGGAGTTTCCTCTTTCGGAGCTTCTTCTTTCGGAGCTTCTTCTTTAGGAGCTTCTTCTTTAGGAGCTTCTTCTTTAGGAGCAGATTTTTCCATAGCCATACCTACATTTGGTACAGGATGTTGAGCATTGTAAGCGTCAATAGCTTCTTGCCCGGCATCACGTAACGCTTCAACTACAGAAAGAACAATTTTTTTGCTTTCTTTGTCAAATTCAACCACTCTTAATGGTAATTCATCACCTACTGCGAAGTAGTCGCTAATATTTTGGATAGGTGCGAAAGCTAGTTGAGAAACAGGAACGAAACCATCTACACCGTCAGGCAATTCAATGATAACACCTTTCTCTATAATTCTTTCAATTTTCGCTTCGGTTGTTTCACCAACAGCATATTTATTTTCGAAAACGTCCCAAGGGTTCATTTCTATTTGTTTGTGTCCAAGAGCGATACGACGTTGGTCAGGATCGATACCTAATACCATAACTTCTAATTCATCGCCTTTTTTGACGAATTCTCCAGGGTGGCGGATTTTTTTCGTCCAAGATAGATCGCTGATGTGAATTAATCCATCTACGCCAGGTTCTAATTCTACGAATACACCGAAGTTAGTTAAGTTACGAACGACACCATGATGATGAGAATCTACAGGATAGCGACGCATTAGGTCTTCCCATGGATCTGGCTCAAGTTGTTTCATGCCAAGAGCAAGTTTTTTGTTATCTTTGTCGATGTTCAATACAACTGCTTCGATAGTTTGTCCCATTGAAACGATTTGTGATGGGTGTTTAACGTGTTGAGTCCATGACATTTCAGAAATGTGAATAAGACCTTCAACGCCTTTTTCGATTTCAATAAATGCACCATAATCAGTCAAGCTAACAACTTTACCTGATACATTAACGCCTTCGTTGTATTTTTCGCCGATATTGTCCCATGGATGAGCAGTTAATTGCTTCATACCCAAAGATATACGACGTTTATCATTATCATAATCAAGAACAACTACTTTACATACTTGATCTAATTCAACGATTTCTGATGGGTGAGTAACACGTCCCCAAGATAAGTCAGTAATGTGAACCAAACCATCGACACCGCCAAGGTCAACGAATACACCAAAGTCTGCGATAGCTTTGATTGTACCTTCTAATACAAGACCTTTTTCGAGTTTACCCATGATAGCTTCGCGTTGTTCTGATAGTTGCTCTTCGAGCAATATTTTGTGAGATACAACTACGTTTTCTGATGGATGGTTTACTTTCACTACACGTACATCAATATTTTTACCTACCCAGTTATCAAAATCACGAACAGGGCGAACGTCGATTTGTGAACCTGGCAAGAAAGCTTCGATACCAAGTAAATCTACAACCATACCACCTTTGATACGACGTAATATTTTTACTTTAGTAATCTCAGCTTTATCATGTAATGCAATAATATCTTCCCAAATACGCATGAAATCAGCACGACGACGAGAAAGAATCAAGCGGCCGTTACGGTCTTCCATTTTATCAACGAATACGTCAACGTCTTCGCCAATTGTATAGGTTTCTGCGTTCAATAATTCAGCACGTGGAATCACGCCATGAGATTTGAACCCGATATCAACATATACTTCATCTTTAGTAATGTTTGTAATTTTACCTTTAATTAGTTCGTCTTCTTGGATTGTTTTTACTCGTTCGTCAATTTGTGATTCGAAAGAGTCATCATCTATTCCAAGATCGCCGAAACCATACTCCATAAGACGAGAAACCTCAGTAAATGGATCTACGAACTTTTCTTGAGGTTTTTTCTCGCTGGTCCCAGCATCTACTTTAGCTACTGCATCTTTTACTTCTTCATTGAGATTTGCAGTTTCTGACATATAATCCCTCCATAGGATTAATGATAGTTAAACATAACAGGGAAATATTCCCCAACAATTATAACTTCTTATGCAATTTGCAAATAAAAAGTCCTCTAAATTACGAAGATTTTTTTAATTGACAATGGATTATAGTAATATTTTTACGAAAAATAGTTACTTAATTTTTACAATATTTTTAGGTTTCTTGTTTATATATGAATATACATTGTCAAAAACTATCTCTGCCCGTCTAATCATCGATTCTTTCGTAGCATAGGCTACATGAGGAGTCAAAACAGTATTTTTTGCATTTAGTAGCGGATAATCTACGGGTATAGGTGGCTCCATATCGAATACATCAATCCCGGCTCCGGCAATCTTATCGACATTTAATAATTTCGCAAGAGCTTCATTATCGACTACTCCACCTCTCGCACAATTTATTAAAATTGCATTTTTCTTCATCAATTCTAATTTTTCTTTGTCGATGAATTTAGAAGTATCATTATTGAATGGAAAGTGAAGAGTAACAATATCAGATTCCTTCATAAGCTCGTCAATCCCCATATACCTTATACCTTCGTTTGGATTACGTTCTTTACCATTATCATAACCAAGAACTTCACAGCCAAAAGCTGAAAAAAGCGATGCAACTTCTCTACCGATTCTACCAACTCCTATAACTCCCACCTTTTTACCACGTAGTTCACTTCCTATAAAACTTCCAATAGTTTTTGAAGATTTAGTTATTTGGTGAGCTTCTGCAATATTCCTTAATACCGATAAAGTTAATCCGATTGTATGCTCCGCAACAGAAATATCGCTATATCCTGCCGCATTTGAAATAAGAATTTTTCGCTCAATACAAGATTCTAGTCCAACATGATCAATACCAGTAAACGCAACCGCTATCATTTTCAAATTCGGTATGGCTCTTATTACATTGTTCGGCAGGAGTGTATTGGCAATAATAACAATATCTGCCGAAGAAGCTCTTTTAATTAACTCTTCATCTGTTTCTGCAACAGTATCATAATACTGAAATGAATGTCCGTCAGCAATACATTTCTGTTCAAATTTTTCTAATATTTCTGCACTAACATTTAGTGGTTCTAATAGTTTAATTGTCATACATTTCCTCAATTTCTTTCTTTCTAAAACATTCTTCTTCATGGTCATTTATTAGCCCAGCCGCTTCCAAAAATGAATAAATAATAACCGGCCCGACAAAACTCATTCCTCGTTTTTTCAAATCCTTAGCAATCTTAGCGGAAAGTTCGCTCTGTACAGGCATTTCACGATAATCACTAATTTTATTATTTATTGGTCTATTGCCTACATAGTTCCAGATATATCTACTGAAGTTCCCAAACTCTTTCTGAATTTCCATAAACACACTTGCATTTTTGATTATAGCTCTGATTTTTCGTTCACTTCTGATTATTCCTACATTTTGCTTTAGTTGCTCAATTTTAGTTTCATCATATTTCACAATTTTTTCATAATCGAAGTTATCAAAAGCTAACCTGTAATTATCCCGCTTCCTTAGTATTGTAATCCATGACAGACCGGCCTGTTGTCCTTCAAGACAGAGCATCTCAAAAAGTTTTCTTTCATCATGGAGAGGTATTCCCCATTCAGTATCATGATAGTTTACATATTCAGGTGAATTTATATCTACCCAACCGCACCTTTTTTTATCAGTCATTACAAATCCATTAATGGTAAATAATAGACTTACAAAAATACATCATTTTTCTAAACTTTTCAAACATTTGTTTGTCAGGCTCGTATAACGGACTGTTTTTTTGATTCATGGAAATAGAGATGAAATATTTGAAATTATTTATGCTAATATCTTCATTAATTATTGCTACTAATCTTTTTGCAAGCGATAAGGCCACCATCAGTGGTAAGATAATATCAGAAAAAAGTGGAGAAGATTTGATTAGAGCAACGATTTCAATTCCTAACTTGAAAACAGGTTGCTACTCAAACACTTACGGTTTTTATTCCATTACAATTCCCAAAGGAACATACACCATACGGGTATCATATATTGGATTTAAAACGCAAACTCGTGAAATTAAAATAGATGGAAACAAAACCATTAATTTTAATTTAGAACCACAGCAATCAGCAGCAGATACAATTCAAGTAATAGCAGAAAGACAAGATGGCAATCTGACTGAGACCAACACCGGGGTTGAAAAAGTTTCGATGGCTCAAATTGAAAGAGTGCCCGTTCTGCTTGGTGAAAAGGATTTGATGAAAACTATTCAGCTACTGCCTGGAATCAGCACGACCTCTGAAGGTAGTACAGGATTTTCGGTACGTGGAGGATCTACAGACCAGAATCTAGTTATTCTTGATGAAGCAACAGTTTACAGTCCATCTCACTTAATGGGTTTTGTGTCCGTATTTAATTCAGATGCAATCAAAGATGTAACGGTTTATAAAGGTGGTATTCCTGCACAGTTTGGAGGGCGAGTATCATCAGTAATGGATATTCAGATGAATAATGGTAATAAAAAACATTTTTCCACAAGCGGGGGCATCGGAATTTTAGCTTCCAGATTAACCGTCGAATCACCAATTGTGAAAGATAAACTATCATTCATCGTAAGTGGTCGTAGAAGTTATATGGACTGGGTAGCAAAACTAATACCTTCAAGTGGAGTAAGTAACGACACTAAATTCTATTATTACGACTTGAATACAAAAATCAACTATGAAATAAATGAAAATAATCGGATATTCCTATCAGGCTATTTTGGTAAAGATGCTTTCGGTTTCAAAGATATAGGTACCGACTGGGGAAACTCAACCTTTACCGCAAGATGGAATCATCTATTCTCGAAAAAACTTTTTTCAAACACAACCCTATTGTATAGTCAATACGAATACGGTTTTAACTTCGTCGAGAATATATCAATGAGTTCTGGCATAGACGATATTAGTATCAAACAAGATTTTACTTACTTTTGGAATCCTGAAAACACGTTAAAATTTGGTCTGTCAATTATGGAGCATAACTTTAATCCTGGACAACTTAATGGAAATAATTCTTTCATTAACGACATAGTCATGCAAAAACAAAAATCATTGGAAAGCGGATTATATGTTGCAAATGAGAAAAAATTTAATGATAATTTTTCAATGAATTACGGATTGAGATTCTCCTTATACAACCAACTTGGTAACGACAGTTATGTTTATAAATATGACAATACAAGCAAATACAATCAAGCCATAGATTCAACTTACTATGATGCTTTCAACTTAGTTAAGACATTTTGGGATATCGAACCACGTATTTCAATAAATTATAGACTAAATGAAACTACTTCGCTAAAACTGTCATACAATAGAATGGCACAATACCTACATCAGTTACAAAACTCAACATCGGGACAGCCAACTGACTATTGGATGAGTAGTTCAAACAACATAAAACCATTATGGGTCAATCAAATTTCTGCCGGTATATTCAAGAATTTCTTCGATAATGAATTGGAAACATCTATAGAAATATATTATAAAGATATTGATAATATAACTGATTTTGAAAATGGTGCAGAAGTTATGATGAATAAAAATGTTGAAGCCGAAGTTATACAAGGACAAGGAAGAAGCTATGGTACCGAGGTATATGTAAAAAAACGTTTTGGGAATCTGACAGGCTGGATTAGCTATACACTCTCAAAAACTGAACAGAAACTCGATAATATAAATTTCAACAAATGGTATCCCTCTAAGCAGGATAAAACTCATGATGTTTCTATAGTTGCTGTATATCAAATTACGAATAGAATTTCAGCTTCGGGTACTTGGGTTTATTACACAGGAAATGCAGTTACTTTTCCAGCAGGAAAATATATAATTGATGGTAAATCAGTTCCGTATTATACAGAAAGAAATGGATATAGGATGCCAAATTATCACAGACTAGATATTGGTTTACAAATAAAAGGTAAAAAACATAAACGCTTTGAATCTACTTGGGACTTTTCGATTTATAATGTATATAATCGTAAAAACGCATATACAATTTACTTCCAAGATAAGGAAGGAAATCCGGGAGTAACAGAAGCCGTAAAACTATCACTATTTGGGATTATCCCATCAATTTCATATAATTTCAAATTCTAAAAGGAGAATATAAAATGAAAAAGATAAGCTCTATTTTGAAATATAAAATTTTACCATTGTTGTTAGTAGCATTCATGTATGGTTGCGAAGAAGTAATTGAAATTGATCTGAATTCAGCTGACCCCCAGATTGTTTCGGAGGGAACTATCACACTAGATAGTATAGCAAACATCAGATTAACATATACTTCGGATTATTTTAATCCTGAAGGAGCGGAATTTATAACTGATGCTGAGATTACATTATCCGATAATAGAGGAGGTTTAGATACTTTAAAGCATGTAGGAGGAGGATACTACAGAGGAAAAAATATTATCGGTCAGGAAAATACTGAATATCATCTGAAAATAATAAAAGATGCAAAGATATACGAATGTACAACATCATTAGGGGAAAAACCTGATATACATAGCATTGAAGTAGATACACTTGATTTTGGGTTTAATTTTGATGACGAGATTTCAATGGAAGTAAAAATAAATATAATCAAGGGTCATCATAAAGGCAGTCCATTCTTATTGAATTTTGATTATAGTGATATTAATTTGGGAGATGACTATAATCTTATAAGTGAGTTATCTGCAAAAAATGATACACTTCAATTCCGTGTAATTATAGATGAACTAATCGAAGATGATAATCTATATATTTCAATTCATACCATAGATGAGCCTATCTACGATTTTTTCTCAATGCTAAATGATGCACTAAATGCAAACACAATGAGTTCTGCTACGCCATATAACCCAACTTCTAATATAAGTAACGGGATGTTAGGATATTTTAGTGCAACTGCCCGCTCAGATTATAAGGTAAAAATCAAAACTGGAGAATACTACAAAAAATAATATTTTTTATTCAAACTTTACCTGAAATAAGTAAAAAATTGTTATTTTTGAGTTTTCTATTTGGATACATTTTGCAAATAGAAAGTTTTTATTGGATATGAAAGGCATACGATGAAGAAAAGAATATTAATAGCTGAAGACAATGATTCGAATTACGATTTGTTATTTGAAATTCTACAGTTGGACTATTATGTAATGCGTGCAATAAACGGTCAAAAAGCTGTAGAAATGTTTGCAGAAAATGATATAGATTTGATTTTAATGGACTTGTCTATGCCTGTTCTGGACGGCTATGAAGCAACGAAAAAAATCAGAGAAACTGATAGCGAAATCCCAATTATAGCACAATCAGCTCATGTCTTCGAAGATGAAAAGCACTTAGCAATAGAAGCTGGATGTAATGATCACATAAACAAACCTATTTTGATTACAGAACTACTCTCAACTATCGAAAAATACATTTAAGCAATAATAATATCACCCAAAAATAGGTATCAAACGATACCTATTTTCCTTGAGTTTGTAACTACACGAAAAGAAGTCTATAATGTCTCTGATAGTCATGGTTTTGTTTTTCAGTTGGGTGTCTCGAGAAGTAATTATATGTATATACTAAAAAAAAAGAATGAAAATGTTGGTATATCAATACATATTGTAAGCAAGTCAAATGGTGATTATAAATATATCAGCCTCGTCTGCCAATGGATATACTTATATCGTTGGCACTATAATAAAAAATTAATCTAATGCAATTAAAGCTAAAATTATAGCCAATGATTACTCTCAAACCCCTATTAATAGAATCAAAATAACCGATAGTGAAAGTCTCATAGTAAGCTATTCGGATAAAAGAGCAAAAAAAGATAATCCCGTTGAACGGCAATTACTACAACGGTGCTATCATTCAATAGTATAAATATTAGTTATTATTGATATTTGTATATATTTGTTAGATATGGAAAAGTAAAAGGAATTATACAAAATTATAAATGATATGTGTCGGGTGTCCCAATGACGAACTCAAGACAGTATAATTTATTTTGATGTGCTTTGCTTTTGCAGCAAAATTCATTTTTATATAAATTTGTTAAATGTAAATAGTTTTTTTTAATTTTTTTTCACTTTTTTAGCTAAAAAATTTTGAATATTGCTCAGATAGTCGTAAATTCCGATTGTCAAATGTGTAATTGTTCAATTAATGAAAAGAGAGGTACTAAATGGTTGAAAAATATTCACCTAAGTATGCAATCAAGTCTGTAGATGTTTTAGAGACTTTAAATAAATATATTTTAGCAGATGGTTTCGATTTAGTTTTAGATTCGGATAAGAACAAGGGTGCTTTGATTTTTGACAAAAGGAACGGCAAAAAGTATTATGATTTCTTCACAGGGTTTGCATCTATGCCTATTGGCTGGAACCACCCAAAACTACACAATGAAGCATTCGAAGAATACATCGGCCTGTCCGCTGTAAATAAGCCTTCCAACTCTGATATTTACACAGAGAGAATGGCAACCTTTGTAGAAACTCTTTTCCGGGTGGCTGTGCCAAGCTACTTCAAGTACGCGTTTTTCGTTTCCGGTGGAGCCTTAGCTGTGGAAAATGCTCTCAAAACTGCATTTGACTGGAAAGTTCGTCAAAACTTCCGCAAGGGATATACTGAAGAAAAAGGACATAAGATTATCCATTTTAAAGAAGCATTTCACGGCAGAAGCGGTTATACAATGTCATTGACAAATACAGACCCTAACAAAGTAAAATACTTCCCGAAATTCGATTGGCCAAGAATCACGAATCCTAAATGTATATTCCCAATGAATGAAGAAAATACTGCGAAAGTAATCGAATTGGAGAAGCAAGCTATCGCTGAAATTCACCAAGCATTCGCAGAGAATAAAGATGATATTGCTGCTATCATCATCGAACCAATTCAAGGGGAAGGTGGTGACAACCACTTCCGCCCAGAGTTCCATAAAGAATTGAGAAAAATTTGTGATGAAAACGAGTGTCTATTCATCTATGATGAAGTCCAAACAGGTGTTGGCCTAACAGGTAAAATGTGGTGTCATGAAAACTATGGAGTACAACCGGATATCATGTGCTTTGGTAAAAAAATGCAGGTTTGCGGTATCCTCGTTAGTGACACAATCGACAAAGAACCGGACAATGTATTCCACGTATCAAGCCGTATTAACTCAACTTGGGGAGGTAATTTGGTAGATATGGTACGTGCAACCCGCTACTTGGAAATTATCGAAGAAGAAAACATCTTGGATAATGTAAATGTGATGGCTGAAAAACTTATCAATAAAATGAAAGGTTTACAGGAAAAATACCCTGACATTCTTTCAAATGTTCGTGGACAAGGTCTGTATGCGGCGTTCGACTGCTGTGATGGCGAAAAACGGGACGAGGTGATCAAAAAATGTTGGGATTTAGGTCTTATCATCTTAGGTTGTGGTAAGAAAACTATTCGCTTCCGTCCTCCTCTAAATGTAACAGAAGAAGACTTAAACGGTGGCTTCGCAGTAATCGAAAAAGCTATGGAAGAAATCACTAAGTAATTCAAACGACTATCATAAAAAACGGACTTCATTTTTGAATGGAGTCCGACTTTTTGTGGAATAGGTCGATATTTTTTAAGATTAAATAACTGGAAAATAAATACTTAGCTACCTCCCCCAAAAAAACATTATATTTTTTTTAATTTTATACAATAAAATATAATTCTGTTTCGTTGCTTCATATGTCTCAATTATTTTTTATAAACCATGGAGGTAAACCATGAGAAAAAAAGTATTTTCTTTGCTCTTACTATCCATTTGCTTTATACCAGTACTTGCCGATTGGGCGGATGAAGAAGAAAACGGTGGCGTATATCAATGGGCACCGATTAAGCCTTACAGGTATGATCCTTTTATACATATAAAAGATCTTGCAGTTTATGATTCTCTTGATGCTGTTGCTTTAATATCCAGGGGAGAATGGGGCAATCTTGAAATATGGAAATCTACCGATGGTGCCCAAACTTGGGATGTTATATATTCAGAGTTAAATTCGCCTAGCAGATTTCCCATGGAAATTCAACATCCTTCACCTAATTATATTTATGCTTGTGGTCATACTAATGTGCAGAATATACTTCGCAGTTCCGATGCCGGAATAACATGGGATACAATAAACACTCCGGAACTATTTTTCGGAGGTAGGCTTTGTATGTATGATACACTTCGTGGTGTCTTTAGGAGACGTTTCCATCCCAAGGGAGATATAGGTTATGCAGACTCTACAATTTTCCTTGACGAATTAGTATATACTGAAGACGGATGCGAAACATGGACACTGATTAGACCAGATACTATTATTAATTATGCTTTCGGTGTTCGTCAAATTCATATGTTTTCTCCAGATGACATGGCCATAATTCACTCTAAATACGGTAAACATGGAAAAGGTCCTGTTTTCTTCCGCACTAAAGATAGAGGTAAAACTTGGGATGTTAATTATATGGCTTCGGTAACGAGTGCAAATCTGAAGTCAATGTATTTTGTCAATGATAGTGTGGGTTGGATTGCAGCAGCAAAGAGTACAGGTGAAGGACATAGAGACTATGATGTATTATTTAAAACTACAGATGGTGGTAAGAATTGGGAACTTAATTATAAAGAAAAATAAAATATTCAGGGTGGTTTTAGCGATGTAAAATTTCTAAATGAGGATGTAGGTATCGTTACCGGAGCTTGGGGTAAAGTATTCAGAACTTCTGATGGCGGAGAAACATGGATTCGCGAATACGGAAAAGATCCAGAGCATATTGAATGCCCTGAAGGGGTGTGGACAGGAGCTCATCTGCAGGCACACGCATTATTACGTGTAGAGTATTTTGGAACTAAGCCTATAGTTTTTACCTCTCTAAACCACTATCCATTCTGGGAAGAACATCCCTTTACGGTCAAGGTTGGAATTTCTGAAGACATCAAAAGCCCTCGTGGATTATTTTATCCTAATCCTGTATCTTCCGGAGATTATCTTTATACAGATAATGAATCCTTGTACAAAGGTAAAGTATCTGTGTATTCTGTGGAAGGTGTCTTAGTCCAAGAATCATTTTTAAATTCTAATGCCTTTAGGCTCCAAGATAATCTCGCTCCCGGTACTTATTTTATTGTTGTGAAATCTACAGATAATAAGACTTTAAGAGAAATAATAGTTATTGATTAAAATCTACTATTTTACAAAACCAAATACGGACTTCATTTTTGAATGGAGTCCGTCGTTATTTCTAAGCATTTTTTTCTTAGTATTTTTGAAACTTATAGAAGTTTGTATCTACTACAACCTCTTCCCCACCTTTAAGCTCCTTATTCACAGCTGAGAAAGGCCCCGAAATAACTTCATCATCAAGATCTAAACCGCTTATAATTTCAATACTTCCTTTATCAGAAACCCCTGTTTCTACATCAATTTTCTTGGCTTTTCCATTTTCAAAAATGAATACACAGGTCTGAGGTTTATTCTTTTTGTTAGTATTATCTTTATCAATTTTTTTTACTTTCTTCTTTCCTCTAAAATCTTCGTTTGTATTTTGAGTTTCCTCAATTTTATCATCACGTACTGTTACGGATTGAAGTGGTACTGACATGACATCATACTTTATTTCGGTTTCTATATCGGCGTTACAGCTCATTCCCGGTCTCATTCTTCCTTCTACATCGAGTAGTCTGACTTTCACCAAAAAGTTTGTAACCTGATCCTGTGTCCCCATAGCAGATTGATTTGCAGAATGTCCAATTTCAAACACCGTACCTTTGAAAATTCTTTCTGGAAAGGCATCTATTTCAACAGCTGTAGTATCACCTAATTCGACCATTACAATATCATTTTCATCAACAGACACTTCAGCATTCATTACATTCATATCCGCAACAATCATTAGTTCTGTACCTGCCATCATGCCTGTACCTACAACTTTCTCCCCTAACTCAACATTTAGCTTTGTTACAATGCCGTCGATAGGAGCTGTAATTGTCGTTCTGATTGCATCTTTTTTCACCTGCTCCATAGATGCAAGCGACTGTCTATAACGACTATTTGCAGTCTCGATATTGAGTTTTGCAGTTTTGTATTGGGATTCTATTGCGTCGAATTCTTTTTGAGAAACATATTGCTTTTTCAACAAGTCCCCCATACGTTTATAATCTTTCTCAATACGCTCTAATTCAGCTTTATAAATATCAATTGATTTTTCGCTAGCCTCAACCATTGCCTTTTGTTGCTCAAGTTGCGTTTGGATAATATCAGGTTTGATACGCACCAAAATTTGATTTTTGCTAACGGTATCTCCCTCTTTCACCCCAAGGAATACAATCTCTCCACTTGTCTCTGACGAAACTTTTACTTCGGTTTCAGGTTGAATCCTTCCCGTAGCAGTTACAATTTGTTTGATAGTCTGTTTTTCGACCTTTGAAATTTGAACTTTTAGTCCTTCCTGTTTTTTAGAAATTACAATATATGCAACTAACGCCCCGAGAACAAGTATTATTCCCAAAGTAATAAACAATCCTGATTTTGATTTTTTCTTCTTAGCCATTATCTTATTCACTTATATTTATTTTCTATTTTATAATACCCATATTATACAGAACTTCTTTTTGAGCAGCTTGATAGCTGTATATTGCATCAATTCTATTTATCTGTGCTGTAATATATTGCATATTCGCGTAATTCATCTCTGTTATAGATGCTGCACCTAATTTGAATCTTTCCTTCATTGATTCATAGTTCTGCTGTGCTGAAATCTTTGATTTATCAGTAACTTCAAGCATTTTTTCAGCTGCTTTCAAGTTCAAAAATGATTTTTGAAGTTCCTGTTTTATTGACAGTTCTAATTTTTCCTGTGCTACCTCCTCCATGGTTAGCTGAAGTTTTGCATTCTGTACCGCTGTATTCGTTCTGAAGTTATTGAATATCGGAACTCTGAGAGTTACGCCTGCATAAGCATTACTACCCTCCCCTACATTTGAAAATTCGTAGTCGCTCCAATTCCAACTAAAGTCCGCTCCTAAAGAAGGACTGTAAGCGGAATATGCCACTTTAATTCCTTCCTCAGCACTACTAACGCCAAGTTTTTTCGATTGATAATCTGCTCTTTCGTCGAATGCTTTATCTACCGCTCTTCTGAAAGTACCGGTTGATGAATAAAACTTGGAAATATCATTTTCACTGATTTCATTTGCCAAACTACTTTCTGGAAAAACAGCATTTATAGTAGGGTCTAATCCCATCAAAGTCAACAACATAGCCTTGGAAATATCCAAATTATTTTCGGCTATGATTAATTGGCTTTCACGATTTCCCAAGTCTGCCTCCTGAGAATACACATCAGCAATTGGAATCATGCCTGCTTCATAGCGGGCTTTTATCATTTCTAATTCGCTTCGTCCAGTTTTAATATTTTCTCGTCGAATTTTGACTATTTGAGAGTTACGAATAACATTGATATACGAATAATATACCTGATATATAAGCATATCTTCCGAGTTTTCTATGTTATATTCTGCAGCTTCGAGGTTATTCTCATTAATTTGATAATTCGCTTCTCTTCCAAATCCATCAAAAATCTTCCATCCTGCCGAAATCCCCATATTAAATGAATTAGGCCCAACTCCTGGAATTGTATAATCTGCATCATTTGTATTCAAGTGACGTGAATATCCCATTGATCCATTGAAAGATGGCAAATAACTCCCAAAAGATTCTCGCATACGAGCATGAGCAACATCTAAAGATGCTTTAGTTGTCTTCAAATCCAAGTTATTCTTCTTTGCTAATTCTAAACAACGTTCGATCGAAAATACTTTGTTAGACTCACTACTCAAGACTTGAGATTGAGCCAAGGAAGTAAACATTAAACAAAACAAAAACGTAGTTAGTATTCTATATTTCATAACCACAATAAAACAATTCAAAATGTAAGTGTTATTACGCAAATCAAAGAATAGAGTTGCGTTGATGAGTAACTATATATTCAATATTATATGCTCAGTTGTAATTTTCAAACCGATAAGTATCAAAATTACACCACCGATAATTTCCATTTTTTTTCCTAAATATTGTTCCAATCGAATCCCTATATACAAAAAAATACTTGATAGTATAAATGTAACTCCTCCTATTACCAAAGATACAAACAAAATATTAAAATTTAGAACCGAGAAACTAATTCCAATTGCCAAGGAATCAATACTAACCGCTAAAGCAGTAAGTAAAAGCGTAGTAATCTTTAGCAGGTTTTTCTTTTCTTCTTGATGTTTAGATAAACCTTCAATAATCATATTTATACCAACAAAACTTAACAGTCCCAATGCTATCCAGTGGTCATAAGCTTGAATATCGTCCTTGAATATACCTCCCATGAACCCACCAATTAGAGGCATTAATACATGAAAAATCGCAAATACTCCGGCAATCTTGAAAGTATGGAATACTCTGTTATTTTTGTTAGTTAAACCGTTAGCGATTGACACTGCAGAGACATCCATAGATAAACCAATTGCGATAAATATAATCTCTATTATAACCATGAAAAGTACACTTAAACGATTTTTTAAACATGATATTTCAAAAAAAATCCTATTCCGAAGAAATAGGATTTATCTAAAAGGTGTTTTGTTATGAAAAAGTTTTTAGCTATTCTCTTTTTGAGCTTCTTGATATTCTTTGATAATATCTTCTTGTACTTGTTTTGGTACTTGAGAGTATTTATCAAATTCCATAGTAAACTCACCTTTACCTTGAGTTACCGAACGGATATCAGAAGAATAACCAAACATTTCTTTAAGAGGCACTTCTGCTTCAACTGTTACATAACCAGATTCAACTTGAGTATTTTGAATAATACCACGACGTTGATTCAACTGACCAATTACCACACCTTGGAACTCTTCAGGAGCAGAAACTTCCAATTTCATGATTGGCTCAAGAACGATTGGTTTTGCAGAAGCAATAGCTTTTTTCATTGCTTGACGACCAGCCAATTGGAATGCCATGTCAGATGAATCGACAGAGTGAGTAGTACCATCATTCAAGTGTGCTTTTACACCTACTATAGGTTGCCCAATCAATACACCTTCGTCTAATTGAGCTTGAAAACCTTTATCCACAGCAGGGATATATTCTTTAGGAATAACACCGCCAACGATTTCGTTAACGAATTCATAATGATTATCACCAGTAGCTTCCATAGGTTCTATAAAACCAGCAACACGACCGTATTGACCACTACCACCAGATTGTTTTTTATGAGTGTAATCAAATTCAACTTGTTGAGTAATTGCTTCACGGTAGGCAACTTTTGGCTGACCAACGATTACTTCACAGTTATATTCACGTTTAATACGTTCGATATATACATCTAAGTGAAGCTCACCCATACCACACATGATAGTATCACCTGATTCATCATCACGATAGATACGGAATGTCGGGTCTTCTTTTTGAAAACGGTTCATCGCTTTAGAAAAATTTACCTGTCCTGATTTTTCTTTTGGTTTAACTGAAAGCTCAATTACAGGATTAGGAACAAACATAGAAGTCATTGAATAGTTCAAATCACCATCAGTAAAGGTATCACCTGATGCACAATCAACACCAAACATTGCTACGATATCACCTGCTGAAGCTTCATCAATATCGTGCATATCAGAAGCGTGCATACGGACCAATCGGGGTACCTTAATTTTTTTCTTGTTAGAGATATTAGTGATAAAATCACCTTTTTTGATTGTCCCTTGGTAAATACGCATATAAGTAAGCTGACCATAACGTCCATCTTCAAGTTTGAATGCTAATGCTACAGGTTTTTCAGAAGCATCACTTACTAACTCTACTTTTTCTTCATTGTTATCTAAATCTAATGCTTCATTTTTAACTTCAGATGGGTTTGGCAAGTAGTCAATTACTCCATCAAGCAATGTTTGAATACCTTTATTCATTTTCGCTGTACCAACAAATACAGGCGTAATGTGCATATTTGTTGTTTGATCTTTAATTGCAGCATGAAGTTCTTCATAAGTTGGTTCTTCACCTTCCAAGAATTTTTCTGCAATTTCATCACTATGGTCAGCTAATCTTTCAATCATAGCTTCCCGACGTGATTGTGCCTCCTCTACTAAATGCTCTGGAATATCTCTTTCAACCAAATCCATTCCTTGATCACCTTCGTAGTAGATGGCTTTCATTTTGAGTAAATCAACCACACCTTCGAAATTTTCTTCCAAACCGATAGGCATTGTCAACATCACAGGCTTATGATAAAGTTTTTCTTCCAATTGGTTGATAACTCTATCAGGGTTTGCACCTGAACGATCCACTTTATTGATAAATGCTATACGAGGCACACCATAGCGTTTCATCTGTCTATCTACTGTGATTGACTGAGATTGAACGCCAGATACACTACACAACACTAAAACTGCACCATCAAGAACACGTAATGCCCGTTCTACCTCTACTGTAAAGTCAATGTGACCAGGAGTATCGATAAGGTTAATAGAATGGCCTTTCCATTCTGAATAAGTCGCTGCAGATTGGATAGTAATCCCTTTTTCTCTTTCTAACTCCATTGAGTCCATTGTAGGTCCATCACCCGTTTTTGACCTAACTTCAACAATCTTATGAATTTTACCAGTGTAAAATAAGATACGTTCACTCAATGTAGTTTTACCAGAGTCAATGTGTGCTGCAATACCTATATTGCGAATCTTACTTAAATCCATTATTTTAAACCAAATATATATAAACAATAATCTATTTCAAATTCAACTTTTTTAAATTTGCACAAAAATAGAACACGAAATTACGACTTTTTATTGAAATAATCACAATAAATTCAAAATTAATTTACCTGTAACTCAGGATATAATTTGATTTTTTGCCAATATTTACCGAAATGTTAAATAAATTACATACTTTTAATCTATTTATGATACTCATCTAAATTTTCGTATATTTACCCACAATACCCCTTAAATAGAGAATATTAAAACCATTTAGACTCTCTCAAATATTTTATTTTTATGCTATCACGTCAGAATTAATTAACTAAAATATGTTATTTTATTTCTTCCTATACCTCTAACCATCAAATTCTAAATACCACTTCGTATCTTCCGTATTTAAGTTATGAAAAATATTCATTTATTCCAAATTTATGAAAATCTTTTTTTAGGTAATTTTGAGAAAAGACACATCTGATTTATTAAATATCTTTGTTATATTATTAATTTTTTGTAATTTTGTTAATTGGATTAGTTACATTATTAATTAAAGATACTGAAATGAAAAAGATTATGATATTGTTATTGCTAACAGTTTTATCAGTTAATTGTTTTTCCCAAAGTGCTATAGAAGACGCTCATAAAGCATTACGCAAAAATCAATATGATTTAGCTATTGAAAAATATAATATCGCAATTCAAGATGCTGCTGATTATGCTCCAGCATTCTATGGACGTGGATACGCTTTATTCAATAAAAGTAGTTACGAGAAAGCGATTCAAGATTTCGACAGAGCTATCAAACTGGATAAAGATTATGCCGATGCATATTATGGTCTTGGGCTTTGTTTGTTGCAAACCAATAATTTTAACAAAGCAATTTCTAATCTACAGAAAGCTGTGGAATTAGTTCCGGATTTCGCCGATGCATATTATGGCTTGGGAAAAGTATATTTCAAACAGGAAAACTACGAAACCGCAGTAATACAATTCGATATTGCTATCCAAAAAGATTCTGAAAATCCTGATTATTTTTATGCAAGAGGTGCAGCAAAACGCCACCTTGAAGAAAATGATGCAGCTTTAATAGATTTTCAGGAATATTTAAAGTTATCTCCAGAAGGAAATATGGCTGAAGAAGTAAGAAGATTAATTAATGCAATTTCCGAAGGAAGATAACTAAATCTTCCAAGATAGATTGATATAAAATTTGAGATAAAAATTTATTAAATAATATATAAAGGTATTAAATTGAAAAGAATACTACTATTAACAGTTACTGCTGTAATCGCATTCTGTTCGACACAATTACTGGCTCAAGATATGTTGGGAGGCAGGATTTCGGGTAACTTCCAACTCGAAGGACAAACCTATAACAAGGATACTTTGGTGGGGGTGCCTGATGTAGATGAAAAAATCCGTTCCAATAGCTTCCTGAACTTAATGTACTCTACTTCCAATTTTGAGGTAGGACTACGATATGAGGCTTATTTAGGACCAATGTTAGGATTTGATTCGCGTTTTGACGGGAGCGGTATCGCAAACCGCTATGCTCGTTATCACAATGATTTCATAGATGTTACGGCTGGTAACTTCTACGAACAATTTGGTAGCGGTATGATTCTCCGTGCCTACCAAGAATGGACTTTGGGAAATGACAACTCTATCGATGGTATGAGAGTAAAATTGACTCCTATCGAAGGTATTTCTCTAACTGGTTTGATTGGTAAACAACGATTCTTTTGGGAACAATATGACGGAATGGTTCGTGGTTTCGATGTAAACTTAAACTGGAATACTCTTTTTGATAAAGATGCAACCGGCTACAACCTTGACTTCGGTGGTAGCTTTGTATCAAAATTCCAAAAAGATAAAGATCCGTTCTTAAATCTTCCTCAAAATGTTGGGGCTTATTCATTCAGAACTAATTTAGCAACTGATAATTTTTCATTAGCAGGGGAATGGGCTCACAAAATCAATGATCCAAATATTGCAAATAAAAACATTTATAATGATGGTAACGGTATAATCTTATCAGCTTCATATTTTGGTATGAAAGGATTGAGTGCTGCAATTAATTATCATTGGATTGATAACATGGATTACAGATTAGATAGAACTGTTACTGGTCAAGCTCCGGCATTAAACTATATACCACCTCTTGCTAAAAATCAATCTTACAGATTAGCGACCGCTTATCCATACGGTACACAGATGAATGGTGAATCAGGTATCCAAGCTGAAATAACTTATCTTATCCCTAAAAAATCTACTTTGGGTGGTAAATATGGTACTACCATAGCGTTGAATTATTCAAGAATGACTAATATAGACTCATCAATGGTTAACAAATACGAATATGAATCAAAGTTTATGGGTACAGGTGATGAATTACTTTACCAAGATATTAACTTGGATATAACTCGCAAATTCAACAAGAAATATAAAATGAATTTATCATTTATTCACCAACAATATAACAAAGATTATTGCGAATTTGCAGGTGCTGAACACTACGGCATGGTAACTTCAAATATTCTGATTTATAATGGTACTCATAAAGTCGCTAAAAAACAAGCTGTTAGATTAGAATTACAACACTCATGGACTACTCAGGAAGTTGAAGAACTTCATGAACCTGATAACCTAAACGGTAATTGGATTATGGGACTTGTAGAATATACATTTGCTCCAAATTTCTTCTTCTCTGTAAGCGATGAATACAACTACGGCAACCAATGGGACGGCGACTACGGTAATAAAGAAGATAGAAGACTTCATTATTATAACATAAGTGCAGGTTGGATTCATGAATCTACACGCGTTCAATTTGGTTATGGTCGTCAGAGAGATGGTATCCTTTGCGTAGGCGGTGTATGTCGATATGTACCTGCTACTGACGGTCTATATGTCTCAGTAAGTAGCTCATTCTAATATGCCTGTTGAAATAAAAGAAATTTATATTAATATAGGAATTACAATACTCCTGCTCCTCTCATCATTAATCTTATTTGGATTATCCAAACGAGAAGAATTGGAGAAAATGGTCTCTGGAACTTCGAGATGGGCAGGTATTGTTAAATCAGAAAAAGATAAATTTTCATTGCTTGGACGTTATGGTTACCGAATGTATATTTTGTCACTTTTCGTAGCCCTACCGTTTACAGTATATAATGCAATAAACTATTGCAGCAACTTAAAAGCCTCATTGGCAATCACGGGCTTAACCTTTCTTATTATGATTGTAATTTACAAATACCCAATAAAGGCTTTTATTTATTTCAAAAAATAGGTATCCAGCATAATCCCTATTTTCTTTTTGAGAGGAAGTTATGTTATATCATTTATTCGAATTGCTTCAAGGTTATGATATTCCTGGAATAGGTCTATTTCAGTATATTACCTTTCGGGCAGCAGCGGCAGCTATTACAGCATTACTTATCAGCTTTATTTTCGGACCAAGAATAATCCGACTAATGAAGAAAAAACAAATCGGCGAACAAGCAAAAAATGAACTTCAGAATGTGGGAAATCACTCTACAAAAGCTGGTACTCCTACTATGGGAGGTTTTATAGTTCTTAGCTCAATTATTATCCCTGCTCTTTTATGGGCCCCACTAACTAATGTATTCATTCTGCTCATTCTTTTCACGACAATCAGTCTCGGAGGAGTAGGATTCTTAGACGATTACTTGAAAGTTATCCAAAAGAAGAAAAAAGGATTAATTGGAAAATATAAATTAGTAGGTCAGGTCTTTGTCGGACTGGTTGTTGCCTGCACAATCTATTTCTTTCCTGATGCTTTCTACTCTGGATTTGCAGAAGTAAAATCTCTTACTCAAGTACCATTTGCAAAAAATGTTGCTGTCGATTTTGGATTTCTTTACATTCCATTCATAATTTTCGTTATGGCAGCTACATCAAATGCTGTAAATCTTACAGACGGACTTGACGGTTTATCAATCGGTACTGTCGGTATTGCTACGATTGCTATTGCTGTAATTGCTTATGTTTCTGGTAATGTGAAATTTGCTGAATATTTAAACATCTTGTATATGCCTGGTTCAGGAGAACTTACAGTATTCGCAGCCGCAATAATTGGAGCATCACTTGGATTTTTATGGTATAACTCATACCCCGCTCAAATTTTTATGGGAGATACAGGCAGTTTAGCACTTGGCGGTGCAATTGGCTGTTTGATGATTTTACTAAAAAAGGAATTCCTATTGCCACTTGTTGGAGGAATTTTCTTTGCTGAAACATTATCAGTTATTATTCAGGTAACATATTTCAAGCATACGAAAAAAAAATATGGAACAGGTAAAAGAATTTTCAAGATGTCTCCACTACACCACCATTTTGAAAAATCGGGGTGGCACGAATCAAAAATTGTTATTCGTTTTTATATCATGGCGATAATGCTTGCAATTATCACATTGGCTTCGTTTAAAGTCAGATAGCAAGCGATACGAACCATACAAAAGAACATCATAAGATTGTAAGGGGTGTAAGTACCGCAATATCGATTATTACTTCCATAGAGATGGAATAAATTACATCTGCACCTTTTTATCTGAAAAATAATTAACGTACTTCAATAAAAGTTTGGGGTATTCCTTATTTTTTCCTATTTTTGTGACTGAGTTATGTTTAATTTAGAATATTTTAGGATATAGTTATGAAAAAGTTTATTTCATATTTTGTTATGATGCTTCTACTTTCTTTTACAATCGGTACGTCTGCATTATTAGCTCAAGAAGAGGAAGAAGATATTGAAAGCGAATATTATGAAGATGATGAAGAAGTCTATGAATTAGATATCTTGGAATTTTGGCAAGAAAAATACAATCTAGAATTGAAAAATATAATGTTCGAAGACGTAGTAGATGCAATTATCGAAGCGATATATGAAATCAATGCTTGTGCAGTTATTCCTTCTAGCCCAAAAGTAAATGACGAAGGCTTCCAAAAACAGGTTATCAAATCTGACTATTGTATTTTTGCAATGGGCGATACCACCTACAAATCAATGGAACAATATAGTGTTCTCACAAATAAAGAAACTATTGGTCATAAATGCCTTCCTTTCATACCCGGATCAAGATGGAAAAATGGTCGTGTAAGTTTCAAATTTGTTGTAAAAGAAATTGATGACGAGACTATTACTATTCTTCTAAAAAATGCTGAAATCAGTGGTAAAGATGAAAAAGTAACTAACAAAGTTCACTTCTGGGAATCAAATGGTATATTTGAAACAAATATTATGGCTAGAATTAAAGAAATTGCCGAAGGAAAATAAAGATTAACAGTTTAATATCGGAAGCAGGGAGCATATAAGTTTCTTGCTTTTTCTATATATGAAAAATTTTATAATAATATTATTACTTTCAAGCTATATAACTTATTCTGCGGATTTATTAGATTCTCAGAGAAGGTGTACTTGGTCAGATTCCGGATTAAACCTTGATTTCGGAAAAGATTACCAAATATTCTATGCTTTATCAGAAGGATTTAACGGTAACGGTAAAGAAACAAACGACAATGTAATGACTAAGTTTATCAGTAACCATTCAGGAGAAAAGGTTCGTTTGATTTTTGAAGAAGGAACATATCTTTTCACCAAATCTATTACCATGCCGAGTAATTTTATAATTGAAGGGACTGGTTCACCCAAAACTATATTCCTGTTCAGACAAACTGATAATACTCATTCTTTTATCATAAAAGGTAAAGTAAACTCTTTAAAAAATAATTTCACTACAACTGCCAAGAAAGGAGATTCGACTATTTCAGTAGAGAACTCCAAAGAGTTTTCCCAAAACCAATGGGTTAGAGTTGGACAGAATGATTCGCATTTAGTTACTTCTAAATGGGCAAGTAATTCAGTTGGGCAAGTGGAGCGTATTATTGAGGTTTCGGAAAGTACAATAACTCTATCAACCTCACTTAGGATAGATTTAGACCTAAACAACTCCCCATATATACAAATGGTACCCCCCATAGTGAATGTCGGAATAAAGTGTATAAAGATTATACGAGATGATAATACAGCACCAACTCATACAAGTAATATATATTTCGAAAATGCAGTTAATTGCTATGTGACTGGAGTTGAGTCCAATTTTTGTACATTTAGCCATATTCAAGCACGCTATTGTTCTAATCTGCATATAGAAGGTTGCTACTTTCATAATGCTTTTGGTTATGGTGGTGATGGTCGAGGATATGGCATCGTTTTACATTTTATGACTAATCATTGTTTGATATATAACAATATTTTTAATCACCTCAGACATTCAATGCTAACTCAAGCCGGAGCAAATGCAAACGTCTTTTCATATAACTACTCGATTAATCCATTTTGGGAAAGTTCTTCTCTACCAGCAAATTCAGCCGGGGATATTGTACTTCATGGTAACTACCCATTCCTAAACCTATTTGAACAGAACATTTGTCAGAATATAGTTATTGACAATTCCCATGGTCCAAACGGTCCGTATAATACCTTTTTTAGAAACAGAGGAGAAGGATATGGAATTTTCTTTAGTGCGTCAAACTCACCTTATCAAAATCTCATCGGTAATGAAATTACAAACAAAACTTTCCCGTATAGCTTGGTTAATTATCTAATATTAGGAGATAACCACTTTATCTACGGAAACAATAATAAAGGAGTGTGTGATCCCCAAAATACGAAAAAAATAGATATTCCAAGCCTATATACCACTCCCGATATGGTTGATGAAAATAGAAAATATTTCGGAAAAGTGGGTTATCCAAGTAAAGTAAATGAGTATCAAATTTATGCTCAAAATTTTTCTGACTACACCTCTATTTCAAAATATATTTGTAATTCCACGAATGGCATAATTTCTATGATTCAACCACAGAAATTACAGGTATCACCTTTACCTGCCCAAGAAATTTTGTATATCATACCACCAAATATCATAACCAGCCTAACGAAATTCAACATCTCAATTTATTCAAGTGACGGAAGATTAGTTTTTGAAAAAGAATACCAATCCAACTCTACAATCGAAATACCAACTAAAGAATTAACAATCGGAAATTATTTCATCACATTAGAAGTTAACGATTTGATTTTTTCTAATATAATATCAATTATAAAGTAGTCGTATCATTGTAATTTGAGATTTTACAAAACGTTAGAATACTTATTACGGATAGACTTGACCTTTGAGGTCTAATCCATCTTATCAGAAAAATTAAAGAGGAAAAAAATGTCAGTAACCATATCACTTTTGAATGAACTTTTCAGAGGTTTTCACATCCAAAGATGGAACGAGAGAATACGTCCAATGGAATTAATTGAAATGGATAAACATGCTCATAAAATGTTTATCGCATATAGTTTGGCCAAATATGAAGAAGATTCCGGTAATCAAATTAACTGGGAATTATTGATAAAAGACAGCATATTCGAGCTTTTCAGAAGAATTGTAATTTCGGATATCAAATCACCTATATATGCAAAAATAAAAGAACAAAAAGAGGTATTTACAAAACTTAATGCGTTTGTATTCAATGTGTTGGAACCAAAATTCAAAGATCTATCAATGCAAAAAGATCTCAAAGATTTTCTATTAAATCCTTCCGATAGGGAGTGTTTAACACTACGGATAGCAGATGCTGCTCATATATATTCAAGTTACTGGGAATTTTTAATTATAAAAAACTCAAACCCATTCGGATACGAAAATACAAAAATCGAAACTGAACTATTGGATAAAATTAATAATTACAGAGATCTTGACGGCTTAAATAGACTCGTAAATAAACATACAATCGCAAACTTTATTGATAAATGCGGACAGCTTCGTTTTCAATTTAGGTGGGCACAGGTTCCAAGATTGACCAAAACTTCTGTTCTCGGTCATTCGATGATGGTTGCCGTGTTATCATATCTTTTCGTTCGTGAAAATGGCGGTTGTAATAAACGATTGTTTAATGCCTTTTTCGGGGGGCTGTTCCATGATATGCCGGAGATTGTTACTCGTGATATTATTTCCCCTGTCAAACGTTCGTCATCTGAACTTGATTTGCTAATCAAGGACTTGGAAACCGAACTGACTAATAAAGAAATCCTTCCCCTTTTAGACAACAAATGGCACGAAGAAGTCCGTGGATTCATATCCGATGAATTCAATAATAAAATCGTAAATGAAAATGGTAAAATAATTACTGATATTTCTACTGATTATATTAACGAAAAATACAATTCAGATGAATATAATCCGTACGATGGAAAATTAATACGAGCAGCCGATCACCTATCCGCATTTTTAGAGGCTTGGACATCTATGGAAGCCGGACTAAAAAATGAAGAACTTCGTACAGCTGCAACCAATCTAAAAGCCCTATACTCCGAAAAAAAACGGAAATTGGGTAAGACCTCACTAGTTGAAATATACGATAGCTTTAAATAATAAATAACAAGCCCTTGGAGATAAAAAACTACAAGGGCTACTTTGCTATTATTAACTATTAACTATGAGAATCGTTAATTCGATATTACATACATTCAGCACCATTGATGATGCAACAAGTATCACGAGCAATAACTAATTCTTCGTCAGTTGGGATAACATAAACTGCGACAGGGCTATCGTCTGTAGATATCCTACCTTCGCCACCACGAGTTTTCTCTTTGTTTAATTCAGAATCAATTCTGATACCGCACATTTCCAAATCTGTTAAAATCATCTCACGCATAACATCTGAATTTTCGCCGATACCGCCTGTGAAAATCAACGCTTCAGTACCATTCAATTCAGCCATATATGAACCGATATATTTTTTTATTCTTTGAGAGAACACTTTCAATGCTAACATTGCTTTTGGATTAGTTGCTTTTTGTGCTTCCAAATCACGGAAATCATTTGTTAAACCAGAGATACCCAAAACACCTGATTCTTTGTTTAAAATTTTCATTGCACCGGCAATGTCAGTATCTTTTTTATTCATAATAAATTCTAATACGGAAGGATCTATATCACCGCAACGAGTACCCATTACAAGACCTTCAAGAGGGGTAAAGCCCATAGATGTATCGAAAGACTTACCTTCTTTGATAGCACACATTGAAGAACCGTTACCTAAGTGAAGAGTAACAACATTAGTTTCTTCAACTGATTTTCCTGTTAGTTCTCGCCAACGATTCGCAACGTAACGATGAGAAGTACCATGAAAACCATAACGACGGATTTTGTGGTCTTCGTATAGAGAATAAGGAAGGGCATACAAGTATGCTTCCGGCTTCATAGTTGAGTGGAAAGCGGTATCGAAAACTCCAACGTTTGGAATATCTGCTCCAAATACATCTTGAGCGGCTCTGATACCCATGATATTTGCAGGATTATGAAGAGGAGCTAACTCAACGCAGTCTTCCATTTTAGCAATTACTTCATCATTGATTAATACAGAAGAATTGAAGTCTTCCCCACCGTGAACAGTTCTATGTCCAACAGCATCTATAGATTTCAAACCGTCAATACCAGGGATTGTAGCTTCATCAGAAGTAATCCAGTCAATGATATATTTAATAGCAACTTTGTGATCTTCAAAAGTTGGTTCAGCTTTATGTACTGTTTCGCCATTAGCTTTGATAGTTACCATAGCTTTACCACCGATACGTTCTACCAAGCCTTTACAAAGCATTTTATCTTCATTCTTCTTCATTGCCTCAACACTTGTGTTGATAATTTGGAATTTCAATGAAGAACTACCACAGTTTAATACGAAAATATTCATTTAATACCTATAATATTTTAAATTGACAAATATAATATTTAATTTCAAATTTACTAACTATCTACAAATGACTTGTAGAGATAGTATTTTTTATTTATAACATACAAAGAAATAGCAGGTATATAATACCTGCTACATCAAAAATTATTTTCTGATTGAACCGATGAAATCTTCAACTTCAGGCACACCACCTTGGAACATCAAATATCCATTAGGTGGTTCTCTGTTAAGAATTTCTTCAGCAATTGGAGTAAGCATCAAGCGTTTTACTTCGTCCAAGTCTTCTGTCTGTCCTAATGCCCATGCTAATTTCACGTAAGCTACTTCAGGAAGCATATTCGCAGCAGGAATAACGCCCAATCCCATCATCTCACGACCTGTTTCATAAACATACATTTGAGCATAACCAAACAATGTTTGCACAGTCATATAAACTGCTACACCGGCTTCTTGAGCACGTTTTAATGCAGGATAAAGTGGTTTATTCACGTGTCCCAAACCTGTACCAGCAATTACAATACCTCTATAACCATTCTCTACCATAGAGTCAATCATATCAGGGTGCATATCAGGATAGTAATAAACCATACCAACACGTTTTTCGAAATATGGAGCAATCTTAAATTCTTTATCAGAACGACGGCGTTTGTAGTTATCACGTAGAGGAGTAATCTTTTGTCTATCAACCATCGCAAGCGGAGTAGTACTCAAAGTTCTAAAAGTTGAACGATATGAAGAGTGCATTTTTCTTACACGAGTACCAGGGTGAAGCAATCCGTATGTATCAGATGTTGGGCCAAACATACAAACCATTACCTCCGCAATATCACTTTCAGCTGCTGTCTTTACAGCGTGCATTAAGTTCAATGCCGCATCAGAAGACGGACGGTCAGAGGAACGTTGAGAACCTACAAGTACAATAGGAACAGGAGAATTTTGAACCATGAATGAAAGGATTGCTGCAGTATGGTGCATAGTATCTGTACCGTGTCCAATAACAATACCATCAACACCTTTTTCAATTTCTTCGGCTATACCTTTTGCTAATGCAATGTATTGGTCAGCCCCCATATTCTCTGAAAAAATACCGAATAACTTAGTCGTTTCCAAGTTACAGTAATCAGCTAACTCAGGGACAGAGCCATAAAGTTCGCCTGGAGAGAACGCAGGAATTACTGCACCCGTGCGATAATCCAGACGAGAGGCTATTGTACCACCAGTACCAAATAGTTTTACACGTGGTTTATTTTTTTCATAAGGAAAATCTTGTTCAGGAATTTTGTAATTCGCTACTTTTCTTCCTCTGACTTCCATTCCAAGTATTCTATCAGCATGGAGACCAACATTATAACCAGTAACCAATTTGATTACGATATGATTTGCATCAGCTGTTTCAGAGCGAGGTAGTATAATACCTTCAAAAATACCGGCTTCGTGCTTACACACAACGTCAGACCAAACCATCGCTCCTAACTCTTTCATTTTATCAAGAGCTAAACCTCTATATCCTTTATAGTCTTCACTATTATTAGCCATTTTACGCCTCCTGTTTAGCTTCAATAATTTTTAATACTTCTTTACCGCTTACTCGTCCACGTAATTCATCCATCACTACTCCCATCAAAATTTGGTTATATTTTTCAGGTTTACGAATAGTAACATCTTCCAATACTTTTTTAGACTTTTCTATAGTCAATTCTATTTCTTCTTTATTCGCAACTTCAGGCATCAACATATTTGAAAATCCTTGATTCCGGCATACACTTTCTAAAGTAAAGAAAATACCTTCTCTCACAATTTTGCCTTGCTTGTATGATTCAAATAATGTGAAAAGCACATGGTCTGTGATATATGAAACATCTAAACCTTCTTTTTGAATTTTATTTGGATAATCCAATATCGCTTTCGCTACCAAATTTGGATCAACATCTAACTCATCAATTACCCGTTTGAACAAGTCAACTTTACCTGACATTGTCAATTTATCGAAGTAACAGTTTTTCAATCCGATTTCCTTATACCAGCTTTCAGTTTCCCAAAAAGGAGTAACCATATTATCAATGATATTCTGACGGCGTTCAGCAGAAATTTTAACTGGTGGCAAATCTGTATCAGGATACATACGTTCAGGTCCAGGCAAGATACGTTCAAAACCATCAGTTCCATCACGTAATGCTTGACGAGTTTCTGAAGGAATACCGATAGTAGCTTCTTTTGCTCTAATAATTACTTCTTTTGCACCTGTTTCGTAATCTCTATCATCGCCCCATACCAATACAATTGTATCATTTTCTGTTGCTCCGACACGATTTTTAAGTTTATTCCATTCTGTAGCAGTCAAATTTTCTCTCGAATTATCAGAGTGAAGTATATTTGGAAGAGTTGTGAGACAGGCAATCACACGTACTCTGTCTGAAATTTCTTTTGAGAAGTAAGTATCTGTTTGAGTTTCCCAGTTTAGCAAATCTTTGAATCCTTTAAGATTCACACAATTAACCTTATTGCCCCTGTCAATTGCTGATTTTATAATACCGAATTTTGTTTTTCTGAGCATAGCAGTAACATCAGTCGTTGTTGACTCGAATGTTTCTTCTGTGATACCACGTTTGTGAAGTTCATCACGAAGAAGAAGTAAATTCCACTGACGCATTGCTTCGTGATACGCGAGTTTTGGAATCTCGGTAATACGAGGTACCCCTTTAATTTCAATACGTGTACCACCTTCCACAGAAACGTTTACATCTTGTCTTCCAGCTCCCATACCTGTTCTAACCTTTCCGGTTGTACGGGCTAACTTTCTTATAATTTGATTTACTTCGGCGATTTCTTGAGGAGTTTTCATCTCAGGATGAGTTACAGTCTCAATCAATGGCATACCAAGTCTATCTGTTATATACACACGTTGGTGACCAACATCTTGGCGTTCACGTGCTGAATCTTCCTCAATAGACATTTGGATTAGGTTAATGTATCTGTCTTTATATGGAACTCTACCTCCCACACAAGTAATGGCCGTTCTTTGGAAACCAGTTGGAATAGAGCCATCCAAATACTGCTTACGTGCAATGTGCAACTCATCTACGATTGATGCACCGTAAAGCAAACCTATTTCAATTGAAATATCCAATGCTTTATCATCAATCATAAATGGAGGAGTATCATCCATCTCGTAAGTACAAACTGTATCATAATCAATACGGTAAGTAATATTTTTTTGAGTTTTAAACTCCATAAGAGCTGTTCCGTCATACTCACCTAACTCCGATAGAGTAGGCCTCATGTGCCGTAATATTTCTGAATGGTAGCCATCATCATGAAGTTTTCCTGCTGGACAGTGGCAAAATAATTTTCTATCTGTCAATAACTGCTGGTGGACCTCCAAGCCGGCTTTAAAACCAACTTTTGCATAATCCTCAGGAGTCATTTCATCAAAAGGTTTGAACTTAAATTTTTCCATATAAAGCCTAATCTATATACATATTTACTTTTCCAGTTCGGTACTAAATCCGAACTACAAAATTACAAAAAATTGGCCGAAAACACAAAGCAGACATTAATATTTATGAAAAAATATTAATACTTATGTAGATTTCAATATGTCTTGTGGATTTTTTACTGTATAATTATTCTTGATTTTACCTTTTCAGTACCACTCCGATTTTAGCACCGAAGCCGCCGCCTCTCGTCCAATAAGTTGCAAATGAATAATTCTTGAAGGAATAACCTATCTCTGCTCCAAAATTTAACTGCGTACTTGCATCTTCAATTAAGCAATATTCCCCATAATTACCAAGCAGGTTATATGGATCACGTCCATTTTTATACTTGTTACGGTCGATAACCCCTATCAAACCGACAACGAAAAAATTATTGAAATATCCTACTCCTACATCAAAAGTATTAGCGTACTCCCCCTCTTCATAAATGTATTCAGGAAATTCATTCCATTTCATAACACCTCTTTCGTTTGGGCCATTGGTTCCTGGACTTAGGTTAAACCCCACATTTAGCTTAGCTCCCCAATGGCTACGTCCTGCATAATGAATATCAAAAAGAAGTTGATTTTCCTGATTATATCCCCCCATCAAACCAAATTCCTGAGAAAAAGAATACATAGAAGATAAGATTAAAATTGATATTATTAAAAAAGAAAATCTCTTCATAGTTATTCTTCGATTAATTTCATAAATTCATTTCGTAGATTGAAATCATCCATCATCCACCCACGCATGACAGATGTAATCATACGTGAATTTGTCTCCGAAGCATTTACTCCCCTAGCAATCATACAATAATGTCGTGCATTTATAACAACAGCAAGTGCATGAGGTTTAATCAGGTACTCGATAAAATCTGCAATTTGCTCGCCTAACTCTTCCTGAATCTGTGGACGCTGTGCAAACCACTGAACAATACGAGTCAACTTAGATATGCCCACCACGTGTTCATTCGGTATATATCCTATTGTACACATCCCACTTATAGTCTGCCAATGATGAGAACAAGTGGACATTATTTTGATACCTTTGCTTATCACAAGGTTTTCTACTTTATTCCTGTTCGGGAAGACCGTAATTTTGGGAGGCGCTTCGTATCTACCTGCAAATAATTCATTTACATACATACGAGCAACACGTCTCGGAGTATAGCGACTGTTAGGGTCATTTTTTGAAATACGGAGTATATCCATTACCTCTGAAAATTTTTGTTCTAGTACGACAAGCATTTCCTTTCTTTCTTCATCAGAAAGAATAAAGTTATCATTAGCATCGTTTAACTTGTAACCTGCTGTATTTACATCAGGAAAAACAACATCATCTTTTGTAATGTCGTCTTCGATATCATCATTAATCAATTTATAAACTTGGTACTTGGAGTTCTCCATATTATTTCCCTATTTTTTTAGAATAGATTCCCCACCTCGGTGAAAAATAGCATTTACTAAAACTTATTACTTCCGAACGTTCAGCATTTCTTCAACTCTTGCCAAATCATCTTTTGAATTTACGCCCTGCAATTCCTCAAATTCAGCAACACAATACGCATTTACAGATTTACCTTCCTCTCTCAAAATCGAAATAATATCAGTAAGATAATATTCTTTCTGGGCATTATTTGTATTAATTTTTGAAAGTGAAGAAAATAGCTCTTTAGAATCAACTAAGAAAATACCGCTGTTTATTTCGTCGATTTTCTTAGTTTCATTATCTGCATCTTTTTCTTCAGTAATTTTTATGAAGTTCCCCTCTGCATCACGAACTATCCTTCCGTAGCCAAAAGGATTAGGTGCTTTCGTCGATAATACTGAGCAATCGCTTCGATTTTTCTTATGCTCTTCTCGAAATCGTTTCAAGGTTTCTACTGTCAATAGTGGTACATCACCAGCCAAGATAAGAACTGCACCTTTAAAATCTTCCAAAGCATCTTCGGTCATCATTACAGCATGACCTGTTCCCAACTGCTCTTCCTGTATTGCAAACTCATGAACATAATCATAGTTTGAAAAACAAAACTCTTCAACTTGGTCTCGCATATAGCCGACTACGGGAACGATATGTTCAGGATTTAGTTGGCTTGATGCTTCAATTATATAAGCAAGCATCGGCTTACCATTCACTTCAAAAAGAACTTTTGGCTTTGACAAGTCCTTCATTCTGGTGCCTTTTCCAGCGGCAAGAATTACAACAGATAAATTCATATTTATAAAATGTCCTTTATTGTATTATCAGGATTCATAACCAATACCTTTGGCTTATGATTAGCAACTTCATTTTCTTCTACATTGCAATATGTGCAAATAATAACCTGATCGCCTTCATGTCCCCATCGAGCTGCAGCACCATTAAGACAGATTTCGCCTTTACCGCGTTCGCCTTTGATAGCATAAGTTTCTAATCTTGAACCATTACTTATATTATATACAGCAACTTTTTCATTAACTAAAATATCAGCTGCTTCCAATAAGTCTTCATCAATTGTCAGTGAACCAACATAATTTAAATCCGCCTGTGTGATAACAGCTTGATGGATTTTTGCTTTTAGCATATTACGCTGCATTTCTATTCTCCCATACCCCTGAGTAATCAGGAACTAATATTCTTAGAACGCTATTTCTATTCCATTCTTTATAGATAAGTCCGATTTTTCCACGTCCTCGACGGGTTGATTATCGTGTCTATAATCGAAATGAAAGACAAATCTGACGTAATTTCCGACCTTAAATTTTAAATTACTGTCGAATAAAATACGATAATTTTCAAAATCGGATAAGCAAGGTTGAAAATATCCGGCCATATCAAAAGATGCTGATTCTGAAAACTTCCATAATAGAGACAGATAATTAGTCGAACGCCATAGTTTATAATCAGAGTATAAAGTAACGTTATAGTCCTCATACTCATACATTATGCCAATACCGACTGCTGATTTGAGATTGTTATGTTTTCCGACACTATCATCTAAAAAATTTATTCTTGCATCAGCTCCGGCCAATGACCTGAAATTCAACTTGATGAACTCCTGGAACTCCACCTGTTGAAAAACCTCGGCAGTAAAAATCGAATTCAAATCATACATCTCTCGAAGATGTAGGAATGCCTTATTTACCAATCGTTTATTATTATTTGATTTGTAGTCTAAATTCGTGATAATAAAACTGGAAAACTTTTCTTTCTTATACATACCTGTCCAATTAGCCGAAACACCCAAGTAATCACTATTCCCCGCTGAGTAATTCCATGTGAATTTGAAAATATTGGAAATAGATTTGTTACTAATCCCCCTTTGGGACTCAATATTCACCTGCCCTTTCGCAGAAAACACAACGACAAGTAATAAACTTAGAATAGTTAATATTTTCGCTAACTTAAACATTTTGCATTTTCTTTAAACCAGTGAGTAAAGTTTCATCATCTTTAGCAAAGCAGATTCGCAACATTGTCTTGCCCTCCTCTGACTTTTTGTAAAATGCTGACGGCGGAATAGTTGCAACTTTATGCTCCTTGATTAACTGTTCGGCAGCATCGAAATCATGCAAATATTTTCCTTCCGGTAAATCTACCATTAGGAAGTATGTTCCGTAGCATGGTAATGGTTTAAATTTAGATTCTTTCAGCATCTCTACCGCTAAATCTTTTTTTCTTTGGTAAGTAGCTCTGAACTCAGGCAAATAAGTATCAAACTTCCTAAACCCTTCTGCTACACCATGCTGTCCCGGGGTATTGATAGTAAAAGTTGTCCATTGATGTACTTTTCTGACTGCTTCTGTAAGCTCTTCTGATGAACAAATATATCCAACTTTCCACCCCGTCATTCCGAAAGTTTTTCCCGTTGATGAAATTGTAATTGTTCGCTCACGCATATCAGGGATAGAGGCGATTTGTATATGCTCTGCCCCATCGAAAGTTAAAAATTCATACGCTTCATCGGACATCACCAATAAATCATATTCCTTCGCTTGATTTGCGATAAATTCCAATTCTGATTTTGAATATACCTTACCCGTAGGATTGTGAGGTGTATTAATGATTATCATCTTCGTCTTAGAGTTTATCTGCTCCTTGAACTCCTCCTCATCAAAAGAAAAATCCGGTTTATGGAGAGTTACAAATTTGGGAATACCACCGGCCAACCTTACATCTGCTTCGTGTGCATCGTAGAAAGGCTCGAACATTATCACTTCATCGCCTTCATCAATGAATGCCTGAATAGTTGAAAATAATGCTTCCGTAGCACCGGCAGTTATAGTTATCTCTGAATTTGGGTCGTACTCAACGCCGTACTTTTGTAGGTTTATGTCTGAGATTAGATTTCTCAATGAAAATATACCCGGAGACGGAGCATATTGATTTTTGTCCTCCATAATTGCCTTCGCAGCAGCATCTTTGATAAACTTTGGACCAGGAATATTAGGAAATCCCTGACCTAAATTTACAGCCTTGTATTCCCACGCCCATTGCGACATAATCGCAAAAATTGAATCCGCCATTGAGGCTATTCTATTTGAAATTTTCATCATCTTATTATCTTGATAGTAATTAAAAATATGTCTTTAAAATCAGTGCTATAGACCATAATGATCAATCAAATCTACAGACAGCCTACATTAAGACAATATCACACAATTATTATTTTATCAATAAACTTATTTTCTCGATATTTTGGGGAAATATTAATCAACATATTAATTTCTTTGTTTGTTGTTTTGCAAGCATTTGCATATTTTACATCTCTTGCCTGCCCTTGGAAGCCGAATCGGAGAGACCATAAGAAAAATCTACCGCCCCTTCGACTACGCTCAGGGGACTTGCCAATGATTGATTTTCGCACGTAGTGCGGAGTATCAATCTAAAAAATCCCGCAATGGCGGGTATCTGAAAAATAACATTTTTTAGGGGAGGGGTGATAATGTAAAAAAATATTATTATTTTTGCACTATGTTTTTATACCTCAACGGTGGAAAAACGGTAGAAAACACCTAATCACTTGAATTTTTCTGCTAAAGTTTGGCAAAAAGTCCGCCGATACTTGAAGTCGAGGATTAATTTTTGTAAAGGGAATTACGTATGGATCTGGCATCGTTAATAGGTCTGATTTTGGCTTTTGCCATGGTAATGTTCGGTATTATCTCTGGTGGCGGAGGTATAGGAATTTTCATTGATCCCCCCAGCCTTTTTATCGTAGTAGGCGGTACAATTGGGGTAACATTTATGAAATACAAACTGTCAACATTTATGAAGACAGTTGTTCTTGCATTAAAAGCGGGATTTCTTGACTCATCAGAATCCCCAAAAGAGATTATTGATGTAGCAATTGATGTAGCAAGAATAGTTCAAAAAGACGGTATCTTGGCATTGGAAAGTTATACGGTTAAAAATCAGTTTTTCCAAAAAGGTATAGGTCTGATTGTAGATGGCCACGACCCTGAATTCATCAAGCAAATCTTAGCCTCCGAAATGAAAAATCAGATTGCAGATAGCGAGACAGGTGCAGCATTACTTGTAGGTGTCGGTGAATCGGGACCAGCCTTTGGTATGATTGGTACTCTGATTGGTTTGGTGCAGATGCTTTACAATATGTCAGACCCTTCTTCTATCGGCCCCGCGATGGCAGTAGCCTTGCTTACTACTATGTACGGTTCAATTATTGCGAACGTGTTTGCCCTACCACTTGCCGATAAGTTGGCAAAGAATGCCAACGATAAGAAAACTACAATGACATTGATAATGGAAAGTGTTGGTGCTATTACAGCTGGTTTATCTCCACGTGTAATGGCTGAAATGCTTGAAACATACTTACCTGAAAATGAAAGATCTGGTGGAGACGCATAATAATTCTGATAAACTGAGGGATTATACTTTGATAAATAAGCTCTTAGTTGCAAAATTAAATATGGATTGAAGATTATGGCTGAAGAACAAGAACAGCAAGAATGTAAATGCCCGCCCGGTGCCCCTATGTGGATGGCTACCTTCTCGGATATGATGACTTTGCTTTTGACATTTTTTGTATTACTTTTGTCAATGGCGAACATGGATCCTATTAAGTTAACGGCCGGAACAAAATCAATTAGCAGTGCTTTCGCCAGTGTCCACTTATTCCGTAATAATACTATTATCGGTGAGCCAAACCACGAATTGGTTATGATTCCAAGTCCGATTTTTCAAGAAAAAGTAAGTAAGGATAAGAGTCCATCAAAAGAAAAAGAGATGGAAAATATAAACGACAAACACAAGAAAAAAGATTCACAGGAAAACACAGAACAGAGCAAAGCACAAGAAGCCGGAAAACAGCAAACTGATGCTGTTGCTATGGCACAGCAAAAGGAAATGAATGAAATTGACAAAAACGTTCAAATGACATTCAAAGATGATATTTCTAAAGGAGCTATCAATTTCAAATCCGAACAAGAAAGAATTATCATAGAATATCCTGCCGAAGACTCCTTTAAGTCAGGTTCTGCCGAACTTACAGATAAAATGAAACGTGCTTCTCAAAAATTGGCTTTTCTTTTAAAAGATAGGAATGTATTAATTAGTATTGCAGGATATACAGATTCTATTCCTATCAGAACTGCTAAATTCCGAAACAACTGGGATTTATCAGCTATGCGTGCATCATCTGTTGCAACGGAAATGACTAAATACGTGAAATTCTCTCCTGAACAAATCGAAGTCAGAGGATATGGCGAAGGGCACCCGAAAGCTTCAAACTCCACCGCAGCAGGCAGAAAACTTAATAGACGGTTGGAAATCGTAATAGAACCGGACAAATCTAAGGGCAAGCTAATGGAAGGTGCATCTATCGATACAGAAAAAGGGAAAATCAATTACGGTGGAAAAGGTAAAAAATCGACTCCTGTCAGTACAGCAGATACTGTTAATAAGGAAAAATTACTACAAAGGATACGGTAAAATAAAAATTAGAAAAATATTACTCCTAATAAGAAAGTATATAGAGCGATACAAGGGGGACATTTCCCTACTTCTCCCTACTCCTCATCAAACAATGTATTGTCCCGAAAAAGGTTGACAATTAATTATTATAGACTTCACTTGGAGTTTTAAAATTCAAATTCCAGTGTGGTCTGTCATTGTTATATAATTT
>PDWI01001643.1_pt1 | contig 47900 bp, 39 predicted proteins | sample 1430891 | NCBI WGS metagenome assembly PDWI01 (sample SAMN01162508, study PRJNA174530) | Oral metagenome, whole genome shotgun sequencing project. | biome: Marine environment; feature: Marine mammal; material: Swab sample of the gingival sulcus; isolation source: swab sample of gingival sulcus...
TCCCGCTACTCCAATTCCCAAACTCATCACTAGCGCAATAGCTAGTTCCGCATAGCCCACAAATTTAACACGGATGATCTCTATACTCAAAGCCGCACTAATGCTGGCAATACTGGCACCCACAATAGGATCAATACCCGCAATAAGTCCACCCGCTACCCCCGCTAAAGAGCCATGCGAAAGCGCGTCACCAATCATAGACAACCGCTTCAAAACCACTATCACCCCAATTAAAGGCACCACCAAAGCTATGGCAAATCCAGCAATAAATGCATTTTGCATAAATACGTACTCAAACATTTTGCCTCCCTATAGGCTTGGATAACCAAAATCCAGCAGTGATACTTGGCCGTGTTTTAACTCTAAAACCCGTGCATCTTTGGGTATTACCTGCAAGTCATGCGTAATAAGCAAAATCGTAGTGTCGTATTGTGCTCGGGTGGTTAAAAGTATTTGCATCAGCACCTGTGAGCTTTTTTTATCTAGGGCACTCGTGGGCTCATCTAAAATAATCAATTTTGGCTTGTTTACCAGAGTTCGTGCTAACAACACCCGTTGACGCTGACCACCAGAAAGTTCGGAAAATTTTTTTCGCGCAAAAGGTAGCATATCTACCGCTGCTAAAACGTCATATACCTGCTCTTTTTGGGCACGACTTAGGGGCAAAAATCTATGCGTAGAGTGATATAAATTTGCAGAAACAATTTCAAATACCGAAGCAGGAAACCGATTATATTCCCCATTAAAAGTTTGCGACAAATAACCAATTTCGTGCCAGTTCGTAAAATTATTTACCGCTTTACCAAAAATTTTTAACGTGCCTGAATATACTTTAAGTTCACCAATAAGTAATTTAAGAAGTGTTGACTTACCAGAACCATTCGCTCCCAGCAAAACGCAAAAATCACCCTTATTTATACTGAAATTTATATCATTAAGAATCTGCAACGAACCATAACTAAAATTTAGGCGCTCAATACTAACGATAGGTTTAACGGATTTTGGATCAGCTACACGCACGTAATACTCATTTCTAAAAGGGATTAAATTTTAATAATTATTTATATTTACAATTACTCAAGTTGAGATTTTAAGCGATATGTTCATGTGCTCGTTTTACTCGGTAAATTAGTCCTTAAAAGATTGCAGAAGCACATCTAAGTTACGTTCCATAAGACCGTGGTACCCAATGCTACGTTCTGCATCTGTAAGATTTTCCAAAGTGTGTAATGTACTGATATTTACACCAGTTTCTCGCGCTAACGTTCGTGCTACTTTAGGCGTTGCTTTTTCTGCAAAAAATATTGTGGAAATCCGGTGTTTTTCTATAAATTTTGCAATTGCTGCCAAATCTTTTCCGGACGGTTCAATCTGCGGAGAAATGCCCGTAACTGCGGTCTGCTTTAAATCATAGTCTCGTGCCAAATAACTAAATGCGTCATGAGAAGAAATAAAATATTTTTTTGTACTAGGAATTTTTGCGAATTCAATAGTAAATTTTTTATCCAGTTGTAAAAACTCCGCTTGGGCCCGATGTAAATTTTCTTTATAAAAAGGTTCGTTAGCTGGATCAAGGACAGCTATTTTCCGATAAATAGTTTCTAGTTCTATAAGCGTATTTTTTATGCTGAGCCAAGTATGCGGATTTACGTTAGCGTGAGCATTATGTGCGGTGGGTGAAGCGGTAATTAAAGATATCCCTCGTGAAAGATCAAGAAACTTGTCATCATTGTTAATACTTGTACGTAAATCTGCAATAAAGTTTTCTGCACCCGCACCATTGTAAATAATAAGATCCGCTCGTGAAATTTCAGCAAGTTCTTTCGCCCGCATTTCAAAATCATGCAGTTCCGCTCCGCTTTGGATTATCGTGCGAACGTCTATTTTATTACCCACAATACGAACTGTTAAATCTTGCACGGGATAAAAACTAGTATAAATTACTTTTTTAGCTAGGGGTTTTGTGGAATTTTCTGTACCATTAACAGCACAACCACCCATAAAAACTGACACACCTAAAAATGATAAAACCAAAAATACGGCACTTAATTGAGAATTTATTTTGTTCATTATTTATCCCTCTTATTTACACCCAAACAAGAGTACCCGTTATCAATATTGATAATCAATATCAATAAGAGTGGTGAGTAGCACGATATTTCCCTGCCAAAAAATCTTATAGGTAAGCAAATAACAGTCTAAAAACCAGCTATAAATCCTATTCTTCTTAAAAAGACTGAAATAAAAAGTTGCAGGATGAAATATATCCACCCTGCAACTTCATACTAAAACCAGCAACCAAAATCGGTATAAAGAATTAGTTACTAATTATTTATACGCTCGTAAGCCGCAACCATATTCTTCACCAAACGTCCCTTTGGATTTCCAAATTGTACTCTGGATAATAACGGCACACTAACAAATAGCAAGACTAAGCCAGCCCCCAATGCAATCCAAGGAGTTTCCGTAAAACTAGCAATTAAACTAGAAATTACCGAAATGACCATAACTAAAGTCGCATAGGGAATCTGTGTAAACACGTGACTAATGTGGTCACAATCCGCACCCGTAGAAGACAAAATAGTAGTATCAGAAATTGGCGAAATATGATCACCATAAACTGAGCCACCCAAAACTGCACCAATTGCCACTAAATAAAGCGGACTATCTGCCGGGAACATTCCCAAAGCTATCGGCAAAAGCAAAGCAAAAGTACCCCAAGAAGTACCCATTGCAAACGCCATAAAAGCAGCTACCACAAATAAAACCGCAGGGAAAAAGACTAAACTAACGCCAATTCCATCCAGCTGGCCTGAAACAAATTTACCGGTACTCAATAAATGACGGCAGGTGCCACCTAAACTCCATGCCAAAACCAAAATAATAATTGCTCCAATCACGGAACGACTACCTTCAGATAAACCACGCACAAAACCATCAAGATTCATCAACTTACGCGGAATAAACATAAAACCTGCCACAACAATTGCAAAGCAAACCCCGATACACAAACCTGTAACTGGATCCTCGCCAATAGCCTGAGAAAAACTTACTCCATTAAAATATCCACCAGCATACATCATGCCCAATATAGAACCAGCAATAAGCACCACAATTGGAATAACTAAATCCGTTACCCGACCCCTATCGGAAATACTAAGTCCCTTAAATTCATTTAACTCACCTTTAGGCAAATCATCGCTTTCTGCAACTACCGTAGGAAGATTTGCCAATCGGCGCTCTTCCCGATTATCGCGTGCATTTTGTGCTGCTAATTCCGCATCACGCATTGCACCAAAATCCCGTTGGCTTAAAATAATAAAAATAATAAACACGAGAGTAAATAAGGCATAAAAATTATAAGGAATGGAAGAAATAAAAGTACTGAAACCGTTATCACCCAAATACCCACTAACCGCAACTGCCCAAGAAGACACGGGAGCAATAATACAAATTGGAGCGGCAGTAGAGTCAATAATCCAAGCTAATTTTTCCCGACTTACACCAAACTTATCAGTTACCGGACGCATCACAGTACCCACAGTAAGGCAATTAAAATAATCATCCACAAATATAAGCACGCCCAAAATTGCAGTCATAAGTTGCGCAATTTTAGCATTCTTAACATGACGTGTTACCCATTCCGCATAGGCACGCGATCCACCAGCAATTGCAATAACCACGGTCAATGAACCCAATAACGCTAAAAATAATATTAAAGCTCCATTACCCGAAATTTGCGCTGCCATAATACGGGGAATATCAGTAAACGCCGCAATCAACGCACCTACCGTAAAACCTTTAAGCCCAATTTCATAAACCAGTAAACCGGAAAACACACCGGCAGCTAGCGAAGAATATACTTCTTTAGTCAGCAAAGCTAAAGCAAGTGCCAAAAGTGGTGGCAAAATTGATAAAACTCCCGCTGATATTGGATCAAAGCCTTCCATGGTATTTCCTTCTACTTCTAGGGACAACATTAAATAACTTATTAAAACACAACATTCATGCTCTAAGTTAAATTTACCTTACTTTAATTTAGAAAAAATATATTTTAATAGACAATATGTGGACACCTGCTACAAAAACCTTAAACAAGCTCACGAAATAGCAATTTAACCACGGTCATAAACAGAATAGGGGCAGGAAAACCTACCCCTATTCACACGTTAAAACTAGCAAATACTATCTTCTAAGCGAAACAGTCACCGCACCAGCAAAAGCCAATAATATCGCTAACGCAAATACAAACACAGCAGATGAGCCAGTTTCAGCCAACACATTTGCCTCTGCGGGAACACTCGCCTTTACTGGCTTTTCAACCGCCTTTTGCTTAATTGGCTCACTCGTAGGAGCTTCTGGATTTTCCGGCACTACTGGTTTTGGCGTAACCACCGGTGTATCCGGTTTCTTAGGATACTGCTTAGTGCCGTATTCAATAATCTTATCAACTTTAGGCGTTACGATTTTTGCAATAGCTGGCTTCGCGCTCACCGTACCCGTAGTCTCATCAAGAATGTAGCTAACAGTTACGGTTTGTAGACCAACAACCCCTTCTTGCACCACTTTTTCTTCCGCATCAACAAATACGTCAGAATTTGCTCTACGCACAACATCAAAAGGTATTCCTACGGTAGTAACAGTTGGCTTTACCCCCACTTTAATAACTTTGGCCGTAGGTTCTTGAGTCACTTCACCAGCAACCGTTGCTCCAACGACACCTTCAGTTACAACAACTTGCTTACCTTTTTCTAAAGTCTCGTCAGCAACATATTTAATTGGAAAAGGAATTACTTCGTGTTTACACAAATACACATGATATTCATCGTTATCAATAAATTTCGTGTATTCAGTATCTTTTTGCACGTGCAATTCTTTAGTACCTTTAGTTATATTTTCTACAACGTATTCACCCGCAAAACCATACAACATGGCATTAGAGAAATTTTTAAATCTTAAATCTTCTAATTTATTGTTTACTCTAAATATTTTCTTTGCCAAAACCACACTGTCTCGTTTATTCAACAGTGAAATTTCAGTAATGCCTGCCGCGTTATCAAACATGCTAATCATTTTAGTTACTTTTGCAGTATCCCACTTAGTAACATTTGGATTCGCCAACTTAGTTCCACGGAACATATAAGACATATCTGTAACACTTGCGGTATCCCACTTAGACACATCCGGATTCGCCGCCTCCGCCTTATCAAATACCTGCCTCATATCCGTAACCTTTGAAGTGTCCCAATTAGACACATCCGGATTAGCAGTGATACTACTAAACATTCCCGACATATCGGTAACTTTTGCAGTATCCCACTTATACACATCCGGATCAGCAACTTTTGCCCCTAAAACATGTTTGACATATTAGTAACATTTGAGGTGTCCCAATTAGACACATTAGGATGAGCTTTTGTGGCTTCATAAAACATATCCTGCATATTTCGCACACCACTAACATCAACGTACTCTAATCCGAGAATTTCTCCACTAAAACGAAGAAAAAATTGATTAGACCAGCTCGGAAATTTTATTTTGCTATCTTCCGCAAACTTGATGATGTCAATATCATTTTTATATTTCTTATAATTATTATCCCAAGTATAGCCATCAATTTTTCCCGCACCCGAAACAGTTAGCGTCTTGCTAGCCGCGTCATAGTGTGCAGTTACAGTTTTATTATCATTTAAATCAATATCAAAATCTGCTTGCGCCGCAAAAACCTGCGATACGCTTAAAGACAGAAAAAGACTAATTATTAAAATTTTATAGATAACACAAGACCAATAATTTTTCGTTTTATAGACATAAGAACATCCCTAAAAGTGATTAAATGCTTGTTTTTACTTAATAAACTTAACCCAATATATTAGATATCTAAAATAGAAAATAAAATATAACTCTAACCTTGAACAACACCGGCAATACTAATTTTATATGCTTAAATAGCAAGCATCGGCTTACACAACATAAAAGTACTGTCTGGATTTACGTATTGTAATCCAGACAGTACTTTCAAATATTTTGCGAACTATGCGCAAAACCAAATAACACTATTTAAGCGTTACTTCACAACATATTTCAAAGTTGCTTTTACATCATTTACATTGTCTGCAACATAAACTTTGTATTGTCCTTTCATAACTTTGAAATCACCTTCACCCCGATTGAGCTTAGAATCAAAAACTTCTAGCTGATCGGGAGCAATTTCCAAAGTAACTACTTTAGATTCACCTGGTTGTAAATAAACTTTGGTGAACCCAGCTAGTTCTTTAGGTGGAGTAGGAAGTGCTTTGCTTGATGGTTTACCTACATAAACCTGTGGCGCTACTGCACCAGCAACTCTACCCGTGTTCTTAACCTTAAAGGATACCTTGAACGTGTCACTTTGCATGCCAGCACGTTTATTTAGAGTAGCTTGCGAATATTCAAAATTCGTATAGCTTAAACCGTAACCGAATACATAAGCTGGCTTAATGTTCTTTTGGTCGTACCAGCGATAGCCCATAAACACACCCTCACTATAAGTTGGTTCAAAACCACCATTCAAACCGGGATACTGTGCCCAACTAGAAACTGGGGTTACCTCATTTGAAGCAGGGAATGTAATTGGCAGACGACCTGACGGATTGACGTCACCAAATAAGATATTTGCAGTTGCTTTACCACCAGCGGCACCCGGATACCAAACGTTCAAAATCGCATCAACCTTATTTTCCCAAGGCATTAATGTTGGGCCAGGAATTTGTGAAACTACCACAACATTCTTATTAGCCTTAGCAGCAATATTTACCGCATTATTCATGTGTGGGAAATAATCTAAGTTTAAACGATCTAAGAATTCCGTAGACATGGTTTTAGTTACCACAATAACCACATCTGCACGACGTGCTGCAAAATGAACACCCGCAGGGTTCCATTCACTACGCCATTCAACTTTAGCCCCAAATGGTTCCACCTTTTTCTTCAGCTCATCAAGGAAATTATCCTTTACTAAAGAAATAACCTGTGAAGAACCACCACCAGATGCGGCATTCTTGGCACCCTCACCGACTACCAAAATACGCTTATGTTTCAAATCGCTAGCTTTTAGCGGAAGAATTCCGTCATTCTTCAAAAGTACTGCGCCTTCTTCTGCAACCTTCAAAGCAGCTTCATAACCGCGATACTTTGGAATATCACGAGTTACACGCACCCGATCTTGAGTCTTATCGTTCCAAGGATGATCAAAAAGACCAAAACGGAACATTTGCACGAGGGTTTCTCGTACTCGTACCCGCACGTCATCCCATGAAAGCTGACGCGCCTCAATAGCTTCTAAAATCTTTTCTTTGGTAGTGTGCTTAGAGCTAGGAAGTTCCACATTCAAACCATTTTTAATATCCGTAGCCGCATGCGTAGCAGGATAATCAGAAACTACAAAACCGGTGAAATCCATACGATTACGCAAGTCACGTACCAGAGTATCGTAATTAGAGCAGGCATAAACCTGATTTATCTTGTTATATGCACACATTGCCGAAGCGGGATTAGAATCTTTAACCGCTATTTCAAATGGCTTTTCATAGATTTCATGCAGGGTACGCTGATCCATATTAGAAGATGATAAGGTACGATGTAGCTCCTGATTATTAGCAACAAAATGCTTTAATGTTGCCATAACACCCTCATTTTGTAAGCCCCTAACGTTACTGGCAGCAATTTTTCCAGCTAAATAGGGGTCTTCACCAAAATATTCAAAATTTCTACCGGCTTTAGGTACGCGAACCAAATTAAAACCCGGACCAAATAATACGTCTTGCCCACGGTCTTTAGCATCTTGGGCGATTACTTTACCCGTCAATTCGGCAATATCCGTATTAAAAGACGCCGCTTGAGTAACGGGAGCTGGCATTTGCGTAGCAGGTTCACGATTACGTAAACCCGAAGGTCCGTCTGTTAATACTAAAGCTGGTACTCTTAACTCTGGAATTGAACCAATATAGCCAATAGAATTTGGCCCTTCATCATCACCCGTACGGGTACCGATAAGTGACGAAGACCCGTGAAGCATGTGTACAAGCTGATCCTCATTCATGGCATTCACCAAAAGATCTGCACGCTTTTCTGGTGATAATGACGTATCCAACCAAGGAAATTTTGCCACTTCAGAAGCTGATGCTTCATAGGCTGGTTTAGGTGCAGGATTAGTAAACTGATGCGCGCCAGCCGGAATAATAGATACTGATAATAATGCTAAGGAAGCCACACTAACAGAAAGTGTCCTACCTATATTTTTTGAAAAGAACATCATTGTCCTCTGCTTAAGTTTGCTATATGCACAATAAATATACATTGCATAAAATAGCAATACGATTTATAGGAACACTTAATTATAATACTTTTTGGTTGTTTTTAACGAGAACACTAAAAAATAACAAAATTGTAGTGAAGCGGATTAACAGATTGTGTGCCCAAAGCAGGCAACCTATACGCTTCACTGCTCTAAGCATTATACAAATTTATTCACTAATAACACTACATGCGAATAAATTTATACGGTTGGGGGCGGGAATTATTTCCCGCCCCCAACCGTTAAACTAACAACTACTAATATAAAATCTTTTTACAAATCTATTACATTAGATTTTTATATATGAAACCCATATAAATAAATCAACTACTACACACCCGCACTCTAAGATAAACAGGAAAAATACGTTTTCAAAAAATTATTTCTTTAACCTTATTTAATAAATATTATTTATCGGCCAATTTAGCATGTGTATCATACCAACCCACTTTATTTAACACTCTACGCAATAAGGGAATTTTGGAAATAAATTTACGTAAGATACCGGCATCACCAAATAAAATATATTTCATAAAAATAAATCTATATAACAAAATAGCTCTTTTTTTGTTAATCCAGCCCTTACCCCCCCTGGCAAATCAGCACCAAACAAACCAGAAGAACCAAACTTTATTTCATGGTTAGAATATTTACCTTCTTTGGTATTTAATGGTTCTTTTTGCAGTGCGGCGTATCTTTGATTAATAACTTTATAAGACGAATAACCCAGCTTTTCAAAAAGTTCAAACTCTGCTTTTAGCTGTTTAAAAGAAACCTTATTAGATTCTATGGAAATATAATTTGGTTTTTCGTTAAAAGCGATAAGTTCCTCTAAACAGGTCGTATCCACACCTTCTATATCAATTTTTAAATAATGGGGAATGCCATATTTTGCCAGAATTTCAGAAAAATGAATAGTTTCAACTTCTATTACTTTACTATGTTTTCCCAATTTTTCATTACGCAAAGCCCAATCTTCACAAATAGTCCCCCACACAGTTAATTCATTTTGATAAAACTTAACTATTTTTTCCTTACAGTTACGAGGCACAATAGCACCTTGCACAATAACCAAAGAACCATTAGCAATTTCTGACGCAAACTTATTTTTACAAGATTCCACTAACTGTGGGTTTGCCTCAACCGCAATAACATTAAAGCCCTTTTTTAAATACAGTTCAGTATCTTCACCGGTATGTAAACCAACATCATAAATAAGATTTTCTTTTTTCAACTTTTTTCCTATTAGCTGTATTATCTATGAATTATTATACCTCTATCACCTGAAAAAGGATTAATAAGATTCATAGGTAGTAAGACGTTATTTAAAAACAAATAATCAAATTTTCTCACGCATCTCTCCTTTTTTCGCACACTAACATAATCTTTTATATGCATAAAATTAAATAAAACCAAACTAGATAAGCTAAACACTACCCATAAAACACTAAAACCCCTAGTAAACACGATGTTCACCAGAGGTAAAAAGCGGAAACCAGATTGTATCAAAATACCAGTTCCAATGGAGCCCCCTGTCGGACTCGAACCGACGACATCTGCTTTACAAGAGCAGTGCTCTACCAACTGAGCTAAGGAGGCAAATAGCTAAATATCAGCTATCTAATAATGCCAAATAGTGCGCAATGGAGCAAGAAAAGTGGTAACTATCGCAAACTACTTTGTCACCAAAGAATCCAAAAACTTTGGCATTCCTACTTGTACCCAATCCGTCGTAGGCTTTCCATCAACCGTAACAGTTGGCGTACCCTGAGCTCCCGTAGCTAAAAATTCCTGCGTTGCTTCCTGCACCAATTTCTGCCACTCATCTGCAACAATAGAAGCCGGTAAATCCTTTACCACGTCTGCCTTAACTCCTACTTCAGTAGCAATTTTGGCAATATCCGCAACACTGGGCTGTATTCGCGCATTATCCAACATCACCTGTTCTGCCTGCTCAAATAATGCCTTTTGAAAATCATTAAACTTAACCGGATCATAAGTAGCTACATAAAAAGCTGCCGCCGTCCCATAATTAGAAAGATCAGTACGCATAATAGATACCGGATATTGCACTATCTGCAAATTATCTGCCCGCGCATGCTTTTCATAAGCCGTAGCAGCCATTTTTTCTAACTTTACACAATGCGGACACATATAATCACTATAAATTCGTAAAGTGCGCACATTCTGCTTTAACTCTCCCGCACTCCCGTCAGCCGCCAAAACCACACCATAATCTGCCGTAACATGCTGTAATTTAGCAGGACGCACAGCACCATCATACGTAGCTTCATTACCTCCGGTAGTAATCTTTACACCCACTACTACCAACAACAAAACTACAAGTACCGCACCAACAATTGCCAGTACGCGGTTACGTTTTGCCCGTTTAGCTTCCTGCTCACGCAATAGACGTGCTTTTTCTCGTGCCGTATTACGCCGATCAGCCTTATTCTGCTTTTCGTTTTGCATACCCGGGGTCTGTTTAGACGACATTAGAACTCTTTTCTTCCTCAAACACTTCTGTAAATATACTAATAGAACAGAAACCAGCTAGCTAGTGCCTTTTAGAAACTTATTTTGGCATGAGCCAACTAATAATGCCCATATCGGCACTCAAAGGAAACCACCAAATCTGTGAAATATAAGCAAACACAACCACACTTATTATTCCCACAAATAACGCTAAAAATACCCAAAATATATAATGATTACGCGTTGGTGTAATCGCCTGTAAAACAATCCTTGCCCCTAAACGGGTAGTAACAGCAAACGGCGAAAGCCAAACCAACAAAAGAAGTAGAAAAAATGCGCCAACCGGAGCAAAATCAACAATATCTTCTGCCAAAGAAAAATTACTTTCACGTATTGCAAACCACTGCGGAATTCGCAAAAACATAAATAGAGAAAAATAAAAAACTAATAACGCGGGCACAAAAATTATTACCGTACGCAATAACGTAGCCAATAAAGTAAAAGGGGAACGTAACAACACCAAAGAAAAATCAGCAAAGCGTTTTCTTCCCCGCCGTGCCCGCCGCCGTGCTAAATAATTATAGGTAGCACCTATTAACGTAAAAACTAGCGCACAAAACCAGAAAAATAACAACATCACTAGCGGTACCACACCAGCAAAAAAAGATATAGCTACTGCTAGCAACGAAAAAAGCACATAAAAATTAGGAAAAACGGATTCTGCATCCAATAAATCAGCTTCTTCTCCAATAAAATTAGGTTTGTCTAATAACAAAGCCGTTTCAGGAAGCAGGTCTGCTTCACGATAAACAGAAGTAGAAGCAACATCTAAATTACTTAACGCATCTAATAAATCGAAAAATGGTAACCGGCCATTTAATTCAGGTAGTAAACCCGCCAAAAAAAGATTTTGTAAATCTGGAGCAAGTGCCGATAAATCAGGAGATTCATTAAGCACCCGATTCATAATCACATACGAATTTCCCTTACCAAAAGGAGGATTGCCACAAGCCGCATATGCTAAGACCGCAGTCATTGCCCACCAATCAGCAGCTGTATCAGGTGGAGCACCCCGCACCACTCGCGGATCACAATAACCGGGCGTATGCGCTAATGAACCCTGTTGCGTAAGACGTGTATCATCATCAGCCTGCGAAATACCAAAATCAATTAGCACCGGACAGTTATCGGTAATCATCACATTAGAGGGTTTAATATCCCGATGTAGTACTCCCGCATCATGAATAGACTCTAAGGCACTTGCCAAATCTTCACCCAAGCTCAACAATTCATCGCCACGATATACACCAGAGTTACGGACCTCTTCTTCCAGAGTTACCCCAGCAATAAGTTCCGTAACAATAAAAACATCAGCACCTTCAAATTCCGCATCAATAATTTGCGCTACATAGGGACTATCAATACGTTGCATCATTGCCACTTCACGACTTAAACGCCGACGATAATCAGCATCTGCCGCCAAATTAGGGTGCATAAGTTTTAATGCAACCGCGTTATCATTAACATCTAACGCAGAAAAAACCGTAGACATACCACCCCGGCCAATCTGTTCCAAAATACGATAACCACCAATTTCTTCTGGAATCTGCATTACACCCCCTAGTCTGAAATAATTTTACTCCACCCAAAGCAAACCCGTTATGCCACTCGCGGAAAACCCAGATGAAATCTGGCTAATTCTGTGCGAAAATAAAATTGCTGTGCACATAAACGTACCAGCGTGTGGAACTCTCACACCTTTACTCGGATCGTCCAGCACGTACCTGCTGGTGAAGGAAATAAAATGGCTACCGTAACCTTTAAAAACGCAACTCGTATTTATCCCGGTGCAGACCACCCTGCCGTAGATTCTCTAAACCTAGAAATAAAAGACGGAGAATTTTTGGTTCTCGTCGGCCCCTCTGGATGCGGAAAATCTACCACCTTACGTATGCTTGCCGGATTAGAAGACGTAAACGCAGGGCATATATATATTGGCAAACGCGAAGTAACTAATATTAGTCCCAAAGATCGGGATATCGCTATGGTTTTTCAAAACTATGCCCTATACCCACATATGACGGTAGCCGATAATATGGGTTTTGCCCTAAAAATTGCAGGTATCCCCAAAGAAGAAATTCGTACACGAGTAGAAGAAGCCGCCAAAATACTAGACTTAACCGAATATCTTGATCGCAAACCAAAAGCACTTTCCGGTGGGCAACGTCAACGCGTAGCAATGGGCCGAGCAATTGTGCGCAAACCACAAGTATTCCTAATGGATGAACCGCTTTCCAACCTTGACGCAAAGTTACGCGTACAAACTCGGACGCAGATTGCTTCCCTGCAACGGGAATTAGGAGTTACTACTATTTATGTAACTCATGATCAAACCGAAGCATTAACTATGGGTGACCGAATTGCGATTCTAAAAAATGGAATAATTCAACAAGTTGCTTCTCCCGAAGAGATGTTTAATAACCCTGCCAATGTTTTTGTAGCTGGTTTTATTGGTTCACCCGCCATGAATTTAGGCGCATGGGAGATAAAAAATAATGAAGCCATATTAGGCAATGCCCACCTTAAACTACCCCAAAAAATACAAGCTAGTGTCGAGGCGACCAACGCACACCAAATTACAATTGGATTACGACCCGAAGCCTTAAGCATAACTCTAAAACCAGAACCAAACACTATTCCCCTAACCGTAACTTATATTGAACATCTTGGCTCTGACGCCTATCTTTATGGAAAAATAACTGGCGCAACCAAAACAAACACTCGTTTTGGTTCAGGTGATAATTCAGATACTGTAACCGTACGCATTTCTCCAGAAACACAAATAAAAGCAAACGACACCGTGCATCTATTACCAAAAGCAAATAGCGTCCACTACTTCTGCTCCATTACCGGAAAACGAATTGACGCCTAATTAACACCATGAATAAAGTTCTAAATATAACTTCCACCCAGGCGCAGCCAGAACTACTTGATTTACCTTGGGATTTACCATTAAATCAATGGCCCGAAAATATTATCGTGGCTATTCCACGTGGCATTTCGCGACACGTAGTACGATTCGTAAATTTACACGGAGAAATTATTGCAATTAAAGAAATCGGTAGTAGCGTTGCCCTACACGAATATGAAACCCTACGTTCCTTAAACCACCTACACACACCCTGCGTTGAACCCTTTGCCGTGGTCAATAATCGTTTCGACAAACAAGGCAATCCACTTAATACCGCCCTTATCACCCGTCATCTTGCCTACTCCCTACCCTATCGTGCCGTATTTGGGCAGTCTGCAATTCGCCCCGAAACGGTAAACCGTCTAATAGATGCACTTACCGTGCTCATAGTAAGACTCCATTTAATTGGATTTTTTTGGGGAGACGTATCCCTATCCAACACGCTTTTTCGCCGAGATGCAGGAGAATTTGCCGCCTATTTAGTAGACGCAGAAACCGGCGCATTATACGAACAGCTCTCCGCAAATAAACGCGAATACGACGTGGAACTAGCACGCACAAATATTATTGGAGAACTACTAGACCTACAAGCAGGCGGTATTATTGATGCTGAATTTGACGCCCTTACTATCGGGAATCATTTTGCTCACCGCTATAACACCCTATGGAATGAACTTACGTCCAAAGAATCTTTTTCCCTTACCGAACGGTGGCGTATAAATAGTCGCATACAGCGACTTAATGAATTAGGTTTTGAAGTTGGCGAATTAACAATGACTGCCGACATTAACGGCACTACCCTTTCCATTCAACCAAAAGTGGTTGATGCCGGGCACTATTCACGAAAAATTATGCGTTTAACCGGACTGGACGTAGAAGAAAAACAAGCCCGACGCATGATAAACGATATGGAACAGTATCGGGCAGTAATCGGGAAAAGTGACGTACCCTTAGAAATAATTGCCCATGAATGGATGAGTAAAATTTATGAACCTACTGTACGCGCAATTCCACATGAATTACAGGTAAATTTAGAACCGGCACAAATATTCCATGAAGTACTCGAACACCGTTGGTTTATCGCCGAAAATGCTGGGCATGATTTTAGTATGCGTGATGCTGTAAATTCCTATATTGAACACGTACTAAAAAAACGTCCCCACGAATCACATATTTGGGACCGTGACGAAATTGAAATGGAAGACTTTATTGAAGACGACTGGTCAGGATATTTAGCTTAAACGCAAATAATTTAACCATTTACAACACCAGTAATAAACACCAACTATTGCAATTGAGCAATAATCAATTCCGCTAGCTGAACGGTGTTCAACGCGGCCCCCTTACGCAGGTTATCTCCCACTACAAACAGTGCCAAACCACGCCCTTCAGCTACCGAATTATCTTGCCGTAATCTTCCCACCAAACAATCATCAATTCCGGCTGCCTCCAATGGAGTCGGAATTTCAACATACCGAACTCCGGGCGCCTGTCGTAATAGCTCTGCTGCCCGCTCCACAGAAATAGGTTTTTCAAATTCCGCATTTATACTCATTGCATGCGCAGTAAATACTGGAATACGCACACAGGTACCCGAAACAGCTAAATTTGGAATTCCTAAAATTCGCCGTGACTCATTACGTAATTTCTGCTCTTCATCCGTCTCATTAGAACCATCATCAACTAAATTACCAGCAAAAGGCACCACATTAAACGCAATGGGAGCCACATAGGGAGCCGGATCTTGTGGATGAGAAATAGCATTACCATCTAACGCCAATCCCGTTAAATCTTCATCTACCCCCGCACGAGTTTGCGTAGCTAAAGCCTGCACGCCCGCCACACCTGACCCAGAAACAGCCTGATAGGAAGAAACCACCAATCGTTTTAATCCTACTTCTTTAGCCAACACGCTCAAAGCAGGCATAGCTGCCATGGTCGTACAATTTGGATTAGCAATAATACCCTTGGGACGATTGTTTAAATCTTGCGGATTAACTTCAGAAACAACCAGGGGCACATCAGGGTCTTTACGCCAAGCCGAAGAATTATCTACGACTACGGCTCCCGCCGCCACAAACTTTGGTGCATACTCACGCGATACGCCCGCACCGGCGGAAAAAACAGCAACATCAATACCAGAAAAATCAGCGGTAGCAATATCCTCTACCACAATTTCTTGATCCTTAAAAAGAAAAGTTTGCCCTGCCGAACGTGCCGACGCAAAAAAACGTATCGTATCAATAGGAGTATTACGTTCTGCTAGCAAAGTACGCATCACGCGACCTACCTGACCGGTAGCACCTACCACCGCTAGAGTTATACTCATCTTCCCGTACCTCCATACACTATTGCTTCACCGTCTATATCCAAATCAAAAGCCTTATGAATAACGCGCACCGCTTCTGCTAACTGCGTTTGTGCCACTACCACCGAAATACGAATTTCAGAAGTTGAAATAATATCAATATTTATACCCGCATCACGCAACGTGCCAAAAAATTTAGCCGAAACACCCGGATTAGAACGCATTCCCGCACCAATCAAAGAAAGAATACCAATGGCAGCATCTTGGGTAATACTCTTATAATTCAATTCAGCTTTAGCATCTTTTAACGCTCTAACCGCTACGGGCACATCATCAATTGGCAAAGTAAACGAAAGGTTTGCCACACCCTGCAAATTAGTTGGCGTATTTTGCACAATCATGTCTACATTTACACCGGCTTCTGCCAATACTGCAAACAATCCGGCTGCCGCACCGGGTACGTCAGGCAAACCCGCAACCGTAATTTTTGCCTGCGATTTATCGTGAGCTACTCCTGAAATAATGGGCGCTTCGTTTTGCCCATCAACATATTTATGCGATTTTTCATTCACAATCCAAGTTCCTTCCTTATCGGAAAAAGATGAGCGCACATGCAGTGGCACATTAAAACGACGAGCATATTCAACCGCTCGCAAATGTAAGATTTTTGCTCCGTGAGCAGCCATTTCTAACGTTTCCTCATAACTGAGTACGGAACGTTTTTGCGCCGTGGGCACAATACGTGGATCGGCTGTAAATACACCGTCCACATCCGAATAAATTTCACACACATCAGCATTTAAAGCGGCTGCAAAAGCTACCGCGGTAGTATCCGACCCACCTCGACCCAGCGTAGTAACATCATCTTTTTTATTCACACCTTGAAAACCGGCAATAATTGCAATTCCGCCCTCTTGCACGGTACGTGCAATACGCTCCGGTACCACCCCGGTAATAGAAGCTTTACCGTAAATGCTATTCGTAAACAATCCGGCTTGTTGCCCAGTAAAAGCATACGCAGATACACCTAAATCTGATACCGCCATTGCCAATAACGCCATAGAAATACGTTCACCCGCAGTAAGCAAAACGTCCATTTCGCGGGCAGGCGGATCAGCAGTTACCGAATTAGCAAGATCAATTAAATCATCGGTGGTATCACCCATAGCCGAAACAATAACCACAACTTTATTTCCGGCATTATGGGTAGCTACAATTCTTTGGGCAACACGACGAATCGCTGACGCGTCCGCCACCGAAGAACCACCAAATTTTTGTACTACAAGAGCCACTTTTATTCCTTAATATTTTTTTATATTTTAAAATACAATACGGCTACTAGGAATTATGCGTTCAAGTTATGGACAGTATCCGGATCATGTAATACTTTACGCCCCTCTAATGCGCGTGAAATAGTAATTTCGTCAGCGTATTCCAAATCCCCACCAACGGGTAGACCCGAAGCTAAACGGGTAACCTTCACGCCCATTTGTGATAAATTCAAAGAAAGATAAGTGGAAGTTGCTTCACCTTCCACGTTAGGATCAAGTGCCAAAATAACCTCTTTAATGTTTCCTTCTGCCAGACGGGCATACAGTTCACGAATACGTAAATTATCTGGACCCACTCCATTGATGGGGTCAATTGCTCCCCCCAAGACATGATAGCGTCCGCGAAATTCGCGGGCACGTTCAATTGCCACAATGTCTTTTGACTCTTCAACCACACAAACAATTGAATCTATACGTCGTGAATCAACACAAATACGACAATTTTCCGATTCGGTAATATTGCCACAAATCTGACAATATTTCACTTTTGTTTTCACCTCATGCAAGGCGTCAATTAGGGCTTTTACTTCGCTTTCATCCACTTCTAAAATATAAAAGGCAATACGTTGCGCACCTTTTGGCCCAATACCGGGAAGCCGACTTAATTCATCAATAAGTTCTTGAACTGCACCGTCATATACTCCAGCCATTATTTATCGCCCTTTTCGTCCACAATTTCTTCCACTACTTTGGCATCAAATTTTTCTAAAATTAAATTTAAGCCACCCTTATCCGAATCCATAAGATTAGGATCAGATAATGAAACTTCATCTTCTTCTGGAATCTCTGGAGCAGGAGGGGGAACGGGAACAGTTTTAGCTGGTTTCTCATCCATAAAGCCATCATAAAATTTTGGTGGTGGAACTAAATCTACTGGATCACCAAAATTAAACTCAGTATCAAAGGCCGTGGGAACTGGCGGAATGATTTCAGTATCTTTAGTTTTCATTCCGTGCTTTTCTACGTTTATATTTTGCACCGGTGAGGTTGGCGGAAAATTATTCTGCGAAATATTAGATTTTATTTCCGGCGGTGTTTTATCAACAAACAGTTGCGCAGAAACTCGCAATTTCAAATCAGTTAGTGCATATACGGCTTTAGCTACTGCCACAATCGCAGGACGGCTCGTATTAAATTCTTGTACACTATCGGTATCCATGAAATTTAAATAAAGCACCCCAGTTTGCACCGAAGCAACACCCACGCATTTCTTAAATAAATCGGCAAACTCATTATTTGCAGAAATCTTGACTAAAGCCTCATCCCAAATTGCACTAACTTTTTCCAAATCTGTTACAGACGACTGCTGGGGCTGTTCCGTTTTAACTGAACTATCTGGTTTAACTGGGCTATCTGGTTTAACTGGCTTTTCTACTTTGTCCATTTTTGCAGATTTATCCATTTTTGCAGACTCTGGAATATTTCGCGAGGAAATTTGCTCTTTTGCAGCTGAGAACGAAGGCCCTTTATCAGTTTTGCCCTTATCTACACCCGAACTATTAACGGTAGGTTTTTGGGAACGTGGTGAATCTACTAAATCAGGGGTTGCTGAAACTGACGGCTTAGAATTATTTTGACTGTTCACTAAAGATTTTCGCAAAGCAGCAACGCCCACATCAGTTTGTGTAGTAACCGAAGTGTTATCCGTATCTGCCGAAGTGGGCATAGTTGCAGATAGCTCTACCACTAATCGTCCACATAATAATTCAAGTTGTAGACGCGGAACCACCCCACCCGCCATTTGCTGTAAAGCCTCATTCACCAAATCAGCAGCCTTAACCGCACGTCGCGCACCCAATTGCAATGCCTGTGCATGCAATAAATCGTATTGGTCTTCCGGCATAGACATAAACACATCACGAGCAGTATCTGGCGCGAGCGCCACAATTACTAAATCACGGAGTCGTTGCAATAAATCTGCCACAAAACGTCGTGGATCATGCCCTGCTTGTAAAACATCTTCTACCACTTGGAAAAGGCGACTAGAATCTTCGGCAATTAACGCTTGCACCACATCATCAAGTAACGTTACTTCCGTATAGCCCAGCAAATTTGCTACTTGCTTATAGTCAAGTACTTTCCCGTCCGTACCACCAATAATTTGATCTAGTACCGAAAGCGTATCACGCACCGAACCCGTACCCGCGCGCACTACCAAAGATAAAACGTCATGTCCTGCCGTTACGCCCTCTTCAGCGCAAATTTGTTCTAAATAGGTTTCTAAACTTGCGGGCGAAACCAGTCGGAATGGGTAATGGTGTGTACGAGAACGAATCGTCCCAATAACTTTTTTCGGCTCAGTGGTAGCAAAAATAAATTTAACGTGTGGGGGTGGTTCTTCTACTAGTTTTAACAACGCATTAAAACCCTGATTAGAAACCATATGCGCTTCGTCAATAATATAAATTTTAAAGCGGTCACGCACTGGTGCAAAACCGGCTTGTTCACGCAATTCACGTGCATCATCAACGCCACCATGCGAAGCCGCATCAAGTTCCACAATATCCAACGAGCCCGAACCCGAACGTGACATTTCCTTACATGAATCGCATTTACCACAGGGGGTTGCAGTCGGATATTCTACACAGTTTAAGCAAGTTGCCAGAATGCGAGCAGATGTAGTTTTACCACACCCGCGCGGGCCGGAAAAAAGATAGGCGTGCGTAGTTTTGTCAGCTTCTAACGCCACCATTAGTGGCTTTGTAACCTGCTCCTGACCAATAACTTCAGTAAAGGATTGCGGACGATAACGACGATAAAGGGCAATGCTCATAAATTTAGTTTACCAAGTATTAAGAAATCATCTAACGATTGTGACTTCTCGCGACAAACCGGTATCAACCGTAATATCTAGCGGAGAAGGAGCAACATTATTACGTATCATTTCCCATCCCAAAGCCGCAATCATAGCTCCGTTATCCGTACAATAACGAATAGGTGGAATACGTAGTGTAATTCCATGTTTATCTGCACGTTCTTGTGCTAGTTCGCGCAATCGGGAATTAGCAGAAAAACCACCCCCGATTACCAATGTATCGCAATCGTTATGCACGCATGCTTTAATGGCTTTTTCGGTAAGCGCGTCAGCTACCGCTTCCGAAAAACCAGCAGCAATATTTGCTTTTGGAATTTCTTCACCACGTGCCTGCAAACCTTCAATATGGCGTGCTACCGCCGTTTTTAACCCAGAAAAAGAATAATCATACGGATGTTTTTCTTGGTTTTTTCCCGACATTAATGCTCGTGGAAAACGAATAGCATTAACGTCACCTTCTTTGGCAAGCCGATCAACGTGTGGACCTCCCGGATAGGGAAGATCTAAAAGTCGACCCACTTTATCAAAGGCTTCTCCCGCAGCATCATCAAGCGTGCCACCCAGTTCCACCACATTTGTAGCAATATTAGAAATTTTTAAGAGGTGTGAATGCCCTCCAGAAACCACTAAACCAATAAACTTTTCTGGAAAATCACCGTGTACTAATTCATCTACCGCAATATGCCCAATAATATGATTTACTCCATAAAATGGCTTATTCAAGGCTAAAGCAAGCGATTTTGCGGCACTTACACCCACAATTAACGAGCCCACTAAACCCGGACCTGCCGTAACTGCAACCGCATCTACATCTGTTAATTCCACTCCGGCCTGTGCAAGCGCTGCATCTAACGTGGGAACAAATGATTCAAGATGTGCTCGTGAAGCAATTTCTGGAATAATGCCCCCATAACGTGCATACTCATCCATGGATGTGGCCGTCACGTCTACTAGTAGTTCTCCATTACGAACCAGCGCAATTCCAGTTTCATCACACGAAGTTTCAATACCTAAAATAAGTTCATTCACAATATTATTCTAGTTTCTTATTAGACTGATAGCTTCTTTTTTCATAATTACCACAAAAATAAGACGCCCCACGCACCCGACAGAGCTTACGTGCCCTTGCTGCATTCCTGCCCTGGGGGATTACATAAGATGACGCCACGTGGGGAATCCCTATCATGGTACGTGATTCCAGCGATTTATGCCAGTCAATTTATTTTGAGATACAAGACACCTAAGAAAATGGCTATTATTTTTTGCCAGTTTGGCAATTGCAAAGTAGAATTCTTTTGGTATCAGTATCTTTTTGATACGGATCTGGAGGTATCGCCTAGTGGCCTATGGCGCACGCTTGGAAAGCGTGTTGGGTGCAAGCCCTCGGGGGTTCGAATCCCCCTACCTCCGCAATTACAATGAATATAGCCTCAAATATTGGCGTATAAAGACTTGCTAGGTTAAATTGTTTATGTGAGTGATGAAAATAAATCGGCATACAGACGCCAGTTGCAGGATAAGCAAATACGGCTTTTTAGCATTATTGCTATTGTTATGGCCGTTCTCGTAATTGTAAATACGCTTTTTTGGTCAGGACTAGTACCCTTTCCCATCAGCACAAAATACGAGGCAAAACCAGAAAATCTAAACGCGGCTCCGTGCCTAAAGGCACATACTAAACCAGTGAAACGTGAGGAAATTACGGTACGCGTTTATAACGATGGAGAAATTGACGGATTAGCAAGTAAAGTGGCAACCAAACTAAAAAAACAAAAAGTAAAAGTAGCCGTCACTGCCAATTGGACGGGATCAATTAAAACTGAAGGTGACACCATTATCATTACTGGAAAAAAGACTTTAGATAAGGCTTACACCCTGCGTGCACTATTTCCCACCGCAACCATTAAATATAATCCGCTAATGGAAACTGACGTAGTAGATATAGTACTGGGAAATAATGAACAACCAATGAACATTTCTCCCACCAAAGAGGATTATAAAAAAGCCATGAAATCTTTTACAGAATGCCGAAAAATATAGCATAGAAATTAAAAAGTTGGGGGCGGAAATCCGCCCCCAACTTTTTAATTATTTTACTTACGGTTCACGATTAAGCAATCCTGGCTCTAACTCCGCACCAGCTGGAGCAGAAGCCGGAGAAACCGATTCTTGCGACGTACCACGCCAACGCGAAATAACCCGCATTATATGGTAAATCAGAATAGCCGCAAAGGAACCTAAAGCAATTCCTTCAAAAGTCATATCCCCAACAAATAGCGTGTAGTTAGCAATTGCTACCACCATTGCTACCGCCGCGGTATTCAAATTAACCGGATCAGAAAAGTCTACGCGATTTTGCACCCAAATACGCACACCCAACATTCCAATCATTCCGTAAAGCACGGTTGCAGCTCCGCCCAAAACACCTGGAGGAATAGTAGCAATTAGTTGCCCAAACTTCGGGAGCATAGAAAGCCCTAGCGCTATAAACGCAGCTACGATATAAGCGGCGGTGGAATAAATGCGCGTAGCTGCCATAACTCCAATATTTTCTGCGTAGGTGGTAGTACCAGAACCACCACCAGCGCCCGCAAACATTGTAGAAAGTCCGTCAGCAAAAAGTGCTCTACCCGTAATATCATCTAAATCTTGCCCAGTCATAGCGGATACAGATTTTACGTGACCCACGTTTTCTGCCACTAATACCAAAACCACCGGCACAAATAAGCCCAGCAAAGAAAGATCAAAACTAGGAGCATGGAAAGCGGGAGTGCCCAGCCAAGAAGCTGAAGAAATTGCAGTGAAATCAACTTCGCCACGCAATACCGCAACTAAGTAACCCACAATTACACCGATTAAAATAGATAAACGACCAACAATTCCTTTGAATAACACAGTAACTAAAAGTACGGTCACAATGGTAATTACCGCGGTAATAGGAGCTTGTTTTACATTATTCCAAGCTGCTGGCGCAAGATTAAAACCAATTAATGACACAATAGCACCGGTAACCACCGGAGGCATTAGACGATCAATCCACGAGGCTCCCGCAAAATGTACCACCACGCCAATAAGTGCCAATGAAGCACCCACCGCAATAATGCCACCCTGCGCTAAAGAAGCCTTAGCTTGATCCAGCGGCGCTCCACCACCAGCTACATATCCTGTCACTGCACCAATTGGAGCTAGGAGCGCAAAGGAAGATCCCAAATAGGAAGGTAACCGCCCCGAAGTTATCAGAATAAAAAGAATGGTTCCGACTCCGGTGAAAAACAATGTTGTTGCCGGATCGAAACCAGTGATTAGTGGAACGAGGAACGTTGCGCCAAACATGGCGACCACGTGTTGTGCCCCGATGCCCAAGGTAATGGGCCATTTCATTCGTTCGTGGGGAAGAACTACATCTCCTGCTGTAATATGCGTGCCGTCGCCGTGTAGCGACCAACCAATTTTCTTCAAAATACACTCTCCTCAATTTGGTGGATCGTGCTTAATCATAGACAGAAAAACAAAACAATTGAACAGTGTCCAAATGTTAGAGTATTCATAGCTCAAAAAATGATACAGGTATAGTTTTTTGTGTAGAATTAGTTTTGGTTTTTTCTTAACAAACTAGGCACGTTCGGTGCTATACAAAACCTCAAAAAATTCAAACACAATATCATCTGTTTCAGCAAATTGACCACCAAGTTCGTGTGCTTCAGCAGTAAAAGCTGAAACGTAACTAGCACGCCAAGCTACAATTTTATTTTCACCCACAGCCGTCGCTAAATCCACACTCACTTTCTCAAAGGGTAAGATACGAACTTTACTGGTACGCAATAAAGCGCGAGGCACACCTTGACCATCACACAAAATTCCCAAATCTCCAATTTGTGGATACGCAACCCCCGCAGAAACATATCCTGGCGCATACGCACAAACAGCGGTGCGTTTACCTGCTAAAACATCAGCACAAAAAGTATCAGCATCGGGCGCTGTATCTCCCACACTAAAAGCAGGTGGACGTAACGACACTAAATCATCTTGTGCATTAAAGGCTTCACTAGGATTAAGACGTGCAACATTGATAGCATGCGTCCAGAACGCAGCTAACTGCTTATCTTGGAAATCTAACATTTCACTCATTTATTCCGCCATTCGTAATTGATCAATCTGATAAAGGGAAATGCCGGTAGCTACCGCCGCATTTAGCGATTCTGTACTAGCAGAAATAGGAATAGCAGCAATCAAATCACAAGTTTCCCGCACAAGTCGTGAAAGACCCTTACCTTCCGAGCCAGTAACTAAAACTAATGGCATATCAGCACACGGAATTTGCGAAACAGGCACATCAGCATCACCAGCCAAGCCCACTACGAAATAACCGGCTTCTTGTAGTTCTTCAAGTGCACGCACTAAATTTTTCTCACGCGCAATCAACAGTCGTGCCACCGCACCCGCCGACACTTTCCATGCCGTAACGTTAATAGAAGCCGAACGACGTTCTGGAATAAGCACCCCATCCGCTTTAAATGCTGCCGCAGAACGAATTACCGCACCCAAATTATGCGGATCAGTAACCGAATCTAAAGCCACAATTAAACCCGGGCGTCCACTTTCCTTACCCGCTGTAATAAGTTTTGGTAACTCTACATACACATGCGGAGGAACTTCAATAGCAACACCTTGATGATTTGCACCAGCACTCATACGGTCAAGCTCACTACGTGTAACCTCAACCAAAGGCACCCCATTACGTGTCGCATTACGAATAATTTCAGCTACCCGGTCATCATTTGCCAATGCACCAACTAGGAAAACTCGCCGATAAGGAATTTGGGACGCTACGGCTTCCGTAACCGGATTACGTCCCACAACCAATTCATAGTTTTCATTAAGTTGCAGTTCTTTACGCAACTTAGGTGCACTTTTAAGAGCCTTTTCAGCCGCCTGCTTACGTTTATAAGCAGGATGATAGGTACGATCCTCCGCCTTTGGGGTAGGACCTTTCCCCTCTAAAGCTGCTCGCCGCTGACCACCCGAACCGACTTTACTTCCCTTTTTTGCACCTTTACGCACCGCACCGGGTCGTCCAAAATGACCTGCCATTATTTATCCCCGATCTTCCAGCTTGCGCCCTGTGTAGAATCCTCAACCACGATACCTGCTTCCAAAAGCGAATCACGTAAAGCGTCCGCCTGTGCCCAATCCTTATTTTCTCGTGCCTTCTGCCGATTTTCTAAAATCTTATACACCAGAGCATCTAGCGCATCATAAATTTGTGCATCGAGAGTTTCTGTTCCCGCCCACTGTGACGAAAGTGGATCCAAACCTAATACATCCAACATGGCACGAACCAACAATTGCTGACGGACAACAGCCTCTTTATCTGCATTTGCCAGAGCCGCATTACCCAGTTTCACATGCTCATGAATAACCGCGAGCGCCGCTGAAACATTTAAGTCATCATCCATAGCAGCCACAAATTCTGCCGGATAATCAGCATACATAAAAGCATCCACTTGCTCATCAGCAACTTTACCCACAAATTTAGCTGCCCGATTCACAAAACCTGACAGCCGTTCCCAAACTGCAGTTGCTTCCACTAGGGTTCGGTCAGAATATGCAACCGTAGAACGATAATGCACTGTTCCCAACGCTAAACGCACTACCACCGCTGGGTATTGTTGCAAAATATTAGCTACGATTAGGGAGTTACCCAGAGATTTGCTCATCTTTTCGCCATCTATTGTAACCCAGGCATTATGCATCCAATACTTGGCAAAACCATAACCCGCCGCATGTGACTGCGCCTGTTCATTCTCATGGTGTGGAAAACGTAAATCAATTCCCCCACCGTGAATGTCAAAGGTTTCCCCTAAATATTTATGGCTCATTGCCGAACACTCTAAATGCCATGCCGGGCGCCCTCGCCCCCAAGGAGTATCCCAAGAAGCACTTTCTGGTTCGTGAACTTTCGGTGCTTTCCAAAGCGCAAAATCATGTGGAGAGCGCTTATCACTTTCCGTACCATTTATATCTACCTGTAAATCTGCCACCTCTTGACGCGTTAATGAACCATAATCGGACAAAGAAGCCACATCAAAATATACGTTTCCCGTATTACCCACGTAGGCATGCCCACGTTCAATAAGTCGCGCAATGAGTGCTATCATTTCCGGAATATGACCGGTTGCACGCGGTTCATAGGTAGGACGAAGAATCCCTAAAGCATCATAGGCTCGCGTAAATTCATTTTCATGACGATACGCCCACGACCACCAACTTTTATCCGCTTCTTGCGATTTAGCAAGAATTTTGTCGTCAATATCGGTAACGTTACGAATCATTGTTACTTCGTAACCACTGCGCTGTAACCACCGTACTAGCACATCAAAAGCTAATGCCGAACGAGTATGCCCAATATGCGGAGCACCCTGTACGGTTGCCCCACACAAATATACGCCTACCCGATTCGGTTCCAAAGAAACAAATTCTTCTACGTTACGTGTTGCTGAATTATATATTTTTAATGCCACAATCCTAGATTACCCCGTATCGACTTAGTATTACACATATATAAAATACCTCATTTAACGGCATTATCTTTATAAATACAAATTTACATTTTTGTTTACCAGCTGTTTAACAAAAAACTTTAGACGCAGAGCATATTTATACAGTAATTTAGATAGTATGAATCAAACTGTTGAAAAAGCTAAACCGAAAAAAGCGAAAACTTTTACCCGCAAAGTATGGGCATGGGGTCTATGGGATTGGGCATCTGCTGCCTTCAATGCCGTTGTGACCACTTTCGTATTTTCCAGATATTTAACTGACGCCAGCCTATTTGGTGAAAGCGCCAACACAAATCTTGGTTGGGCACTAGGAATTGCTGGAATTATAGTAGCAATCGTAGCTCCCGCACTGGGACAAAGTGTAGACCGTTCTGGTAAATCTGCAACCGTGCTAACCTGTACCACGTTAGCAACCGTAGTAATTACCGCAGGACTATTCTTTGTAAAACCCGGACAATCTGGACTTTGGCTAGGCTTATTCCTACTGGCAGCAGGAAACGTCATGTTTGAAACCGGGTCAGTAGTCTACAACGGTATGATTAGCGATATTTCAAACGAGAAAAACGTGGGTAAAGTTTCTGGTTTCGGTTGGGGACTAGGATACGTAGGCGGTATCGTACTCCTAATGATTCTCTTTGTAGGCTTTATTTCCCCCGAAGTTGGTTGGTTTGGGGTAACTTCTGAAGGATACTTAAATGTTCGCGTATCCATGCTTATAGCCTCAGCTTGGACATTATTATTCTCCGCGCCGTTAATGATTAGTGCAAAAAATAAGCCACGTCGCGAAAACACGAAAGCTATGAGCATTTGGGCTGCTTATAAACAACTATTTGCTTCCATTAAACATTTATGGGACGTAGATCGTTCTGTGGTTTGGTTCCTACTCTCCTCTGCAATCTACCGTGATGGATTAGCTGGCGTATTTACGTTCGGTGCAGTTCTTGCCTCTACCGCCTTCGGGTTCAAACCGGGCGAAGTTATTATTTTTGGTGTTGCCGCTAATTTAGTAGCAGGCATTGCCACTATTGCCTTTGGTTATGTAGATGATTTGTTAGGCTCACGTGCCGTAATTATTATGTCCGTAGTTGCTATGATCGCAATGGGTGCGTTCGTATTCTTTGGACACGCTGGCTTGTTCGGCTTACCACCAAAAACGGTTTACTGGATTTTTGGTTTAGGACTAGGCGTATTCGTAGGACCAACTCAAGCATCTTCACGTACCTATCTGGCACGTATTGCCCCTGAAGGTGAAGAGGGTGAATTATTTGGCTTGTATGCAACCACTGGTCGTGCAGTTTCCTTTGTAGCACCATTCATGTATTCCACAGCCATTATTATTGGCTCCAAGGTAACTGGTCTATCACTAAAAGAATCTGCCTATTTTGGCATTCTCGGAATTGCCATTGTGCTCTTACTGGGCTTAATTTCATTCCTACCTGTTAAAAAACAGTAAATAAAACAAAGTAAAAAGGCGGGATGAGTTTTTCATTCCGCCTTTTTACTTACCCACAAGCTAATTCGTAAAATAAAACGCACACATCACACTAACTAGTTATTCTAGTAACTACATAAATAAATACGATTACATAAAACAACCATTAAAGCGTAACAATTTTATAGCCTAGCCCACGCACCGTAACTAAAATTTTTGGATCAGCTGGATCACTTTCAATCTTGCTACGAATTCGTTTAACGTGCACATCCAGTGTTTTCGTCTCCCCAATATAGTCATATCCCCAAATAGAATCAAGAATTTGACTGCGTGTAAGCACACGGTCAGGATTTTTCATAAAAAGTTGTAGTAATTCAAATTCACGTAAAGGCATCGTAATCTTATTTCCACCAAGATGCACTTCATGAGCCTCAATGTCCATCTCCAACTCGCCCACTCGTAGCACTAAGGGCTCAATATAATCTGCCGTAAAAGTAGCACGTCGCAATAAAGCACGCACACGTGCCAATAGTTCTTGATACGAATAGGGTTTCGTGACATAGTCATCTGCACCCAACTCTAAACCTAAAATTTTATCCATTTCACTATCTTTGGCAGTAAGCATAATTATAGGCACTTGCGATTTTTGGCGAATTTTTTTACAAACTGACACCCCAGAAATTTTTGGCAACATTAAATCTAATAAAACCAAATCAATATTGTGGGAAGAAAATTCTAAAATAGCTTTTTGTCCATCATCAGCTTCAATAACTGTAAACCCGTCACGTTCTAAATTAAAGGCTAAAGTTTCCCGATATGTAGGTTCGTCTTCTACCAAAAGAATAGTTGCCATTTTTCACCGCTTTGCCTGAGGTAATACGATTGTGAACGTTGAACCTTTGCCAACCTCACTCCATAATTTTACATAACCTCCATGACTTGTAGCCACCTGTTTAACGATACTAAGCCCTAAACCAGAACCACCCATATCACGAGAACGCGCCGCATCACCCCGATAAAAACGTTCAAATACCCGAGGTTGCAACTCGGGAGCAATGCCCACGCCCGTATCCACTACCGCAATTTCCACCTGTTTGGACACCAATGACACTCCGACAGATACCCGAGATTGGGGACGTGAATAACGAATAGCATTATCAAGTAAATTACGTACCGCCGTCATCAATAAGGCAAAATCACCATACACTTCTAAATTAGTTTTCCCCCCACTATATAACTTAATATCACGTGAATTTGCAGCCACCTGCATACGATCAATAGCTTCTGCCACCACCCCGTCAACAGATACTATTTCCGGAGTAGCTAGCACATCTCCTTCTTGTAACCGAGAAAGTTGAATAATTTCTTGTACCAGCACGTTTAAACGCTGGGTTTCTCCCATCAATTTTTCACTAAATTTCTTTACTAATTGCGGTTCCGCACTCACTTCACCAAGTGTTTCTGCCAGTAAATTTATTGCCCCTACCGGTGTTTTTAACTCATGTGAAGCATTTGCTAAAAAATCACGTCTACTTTCTGCAAGCCGTTTTTTCTCAGTTTGATCTTCAAAAAGAATAATAATTTCGTCATCTAAAATTTTTGCTACTTTGAACCAGACCCGCCGTACGCTATCCGTATCCGCATAGGAATTTACAATATCAAATTCTACGTCTTCACTATTTCCCGTCTGAATTACTTTTTCTACCACATCCGCTAAATCGGTACGTAAAGTTTTATCACGTATCAGACCAAAAGTTGTAGCTTGAATAGAAGCGTCTCTTACCCGCATTTGCAAATCAACAATTATGTAGGACTCAGGCACGGTTTCTAACATAGCTAAAATACGAGAATGGGTTTGCTCGCGATGAATATTTAATTGAATTTGTTCTCGTCGTTGAATAAATTTACGTCCTAGCAAAAAGCCAGTCAGCATGAGGAATATGCCGAGCACGAAAAATCCTAGACCCAACCACGTTATAATTTCCATATTCCACCTTGCTCTGCTTAAAATGACTAAAAATAGCCACTCCCTATCTGGAATTATAGTATAAACTGTTTACCTACCCCCTAGAAATGGAGTCATCGTGCCCAAATTTTTCCATAAACAGATGAACCAACTAGCTGATACGTTGGTAATGGAAGCAAACGCTGCAGCTAAAGCAATGAACCGTGCCAGTAAAGCATTTAGTGATGCAAATTTGGCAAAAGCAGAAAAGGTAATTGATGCCGATCGTAAAATTGATTTTTTAGAACGTTCCGTTGATGAAATGGGTGTATCACTTTTAGAAAAAACCCCCACTTCTAGTGATTTGCGCTATGTAGTTTCAGCTTTACGGCTATCTGCAACCTTAGAACGGATGGGAGACTTGGCACGGCACGTTGCCTATATTGCACGCGCACGCTATCCCCAAACCGTATTAAATGGAGAAATCCGGGAAGTGCTAATGCAAATGGCACAACGGGCAGTAACCGTTGGCGAAAGCGTAGCAAAGTTAATAGAAAATCAAGATTTAACTCTGGCACAAAAAATTGAAACAGAAGACGATATTTTAGATACACTCCACGAGAAAACATTTGAATACGTATTAAATGAAAATTATGACTTAACGCGGCAAGAAATTGTAGACGTAGTATTACTTGCCCGCTATTTAGAACGTTTCGGCGATCACGGTGTTTCGGTAGCCCAACGTATGCAATATATGATTAACGGCTTAGGAAACAGCACCGATCCTTTTAACAGTCTAACTTTTTCCCCAGTAGCAGATTAATTTTTTAAATATTAGCTTCATGCAAACTGAAACAAAATGTAAAACTAAATATCCAATAAAGATGCGGGGCTAGTTTTTACGAACTAGCCCCGCATTAATTTTGTGATAGTTATTTTAGATAACTGTTACTTACCTTGATTAGCTACGGCTTCAATAGCAGCCTGTGCAGCTTGCGGATCAAGATAGGTTCCCCCTGCCACAACGGGCTTTAAGGTTTCTTCATCAAGTTCGTAATAAAGTGGAATACCTGTTGGAATATTTAGTCCAGAAATTTCAGCTTCTGAAATCCCATCAAGATGTTTCACGATTGCCCGTAAAGAATTACCATGCGCAGCAATCATAACCGTTTTACCAGTCTTAAGATCTGGCACAATGCTTTCTTCCCAATATGGAAGCAAACGCACCAAAACATCTTGCAAACATTCAGTTACAGGAATTGGTTCACCGGCATAACGCGTATCGGAATCTTGTGAAAATTCTGATCCTAGCTCAATTGCTGGTGGTGGCACGTCATAGGAACGACGCCATTCCATAAATTTTTCTTCACCGTATTCATCACGGATTTCTTTCTTGTTTTTGCCTTGCAAAGCACCATAGTGACGCTCATTTAGTCGCCAGCTACGACGCACTGGAATCCAATGCCTATCTGCACCATCAAGCGCTAAATTAGCAGTCATAATAGCTCGCCGTAAAAGTGAGGTGTGTAGGATATCAGGAAGAATATCCGCATCTTTTAACAGTTCACCCGCACGTGCACCTTCTGCACGACCTTTTTCTGTTAAAGCCACATCGACCCAACCAGTAAATAAATTCTTTGCGTTCCATTCGCTCTCACCATGACGCATAAGGACGAGTTTGTAAGTCATCTAAACACCTAACGTTAGTATAAATTTTCACCACTATTCTACATATATTTTTACTCAATTATGTGTGACTAAATGCCGTAAACTAAAAAAGTGGAAATTATATTAGGAATTGGGATTGGCGTTCTTGTTGGTTTGGTAATGGGATTACTGGGCGCTGGTGGGGGACTCATTATTATTCCCGCACTTATTTTCCTCCTAAATTTCACTCCCCATAATGCGGCTACCACTTCCCTAATTATTGTAGGAATTACTGCCGGCACAGCACTTTTTAGTAAACGAATGTACATTAATTGGCAAATTGGCTTAATTTTTAGTCTTTTTAGTAGTTTAGGGGCTATTTTTGGTTCACGTGCCAATATTTTAGTTTCTGACTTAACGCTATCTTATAGTTTCAGTGTACTTTTAATTGGTATTGCTGGTTTAATGATTTGGCGTAGTTATAAAAATGAACAAAATACGCGCATTCTTAACACTGCAGAAAAAATGACACCCCCGAAAATAAATTGGGTTGCACTCTTATTATTAGCCACTTTAACCGGTATGCTTACTGGATTTTTTGGTATCGGGGGCGGAATCATAATTGTACCCGTCTTTATATTATTTTTAGATTTTTCATTTGTGTATGCCAGTGCCACATCGTTATTCGTAATCGCGCTTACCGCAGGTTTTAGTTTAATAAGCCGAATTGGCACACCATTTAATATCAATTTAAAAATTATTTTATTATTCACGGCTAGCGCTATTGTGGGTATGCAATTAAGCGGAAAAATAAACCATAAAATTCCTGAAAAGGTATTACGTTATACTTTTGCCGGGTTGCTCTTAATAATTGCCACCATTACTGTAATACATAATATGTGCACAACTTTTTTCTGAAACTATAAAAGTTGTGCACATATAAAGAAAATGGATAAATAAGACTAGAGTCTTATTTATCCATTTTCTTTATTATTAAGGTTTTACCATGGGCGCTGATCCCAGAATCCACCTGGAGCAAATAGTTTATCTACCTCTTGTTCCAAGATACCGAATTCAAATAAGAAATCAGGTAAGGTATAGCGTGAACGAATCATTTGTGCACTTAAATAAGTCTTATACAAACGATCCTTATCTACACCAATCTGACTAGGATGATATATAGCGCCTACCTGTTTCAGTATTTTTTCAACTTCTACAGCTGGCATTAACTGTTTGCGACACCGCTCCTGAATAGCAGGCCATTTTTCTTGTGCAAGTAGTAAACGCTGACGTAACTCATCTTTATCAACATATTTAGCAAATGTCTGATCTAAGGCAGCATCCACTAAATCTTCATCAATCAATGAGCGAATTCTAGCTTCTAACTCTGCTCGACTTGGCCACTTCGCTACCGCTTCTTCAATGTCTATTGAGGCAAAATCAATGTTAATAATATTGTCCCAAAGCGCTAATACACAGATTGTGCCTAAACCGACTTTAAATCCGTGCGTTAGTGGCGGATCCCAATCTGCACCCAGATGTTCCATTTCCCAAACGTGTGAGAATTGGTGACCCGCACCCGAAGCTGGACGTGAACTAATCCGATATTTCTGCATTGATAAACCAGACATAATTAAGCCTTCTACCAGACCTGCAAGAGCTTCTGGTTTACCATTAGCAAGACCCTCTGGGTCTTCAATAGCACTAGGCAAAGGACCTTGCACAAGATCCCATACTTCGTTATCAATTGGTTCGATATCAAGCTCATCAGCTAAAATCCAGTCACATCCCGCAGGAACTTTTTCAATAAGATCACCCAAGCCAGTAGCTGTGCACCGCTGAGGAGCAGCAGCCATAGTGGGAAGATCTGAAATTAGTGCCTGTGGTGCCCGGCATTGCATAGTGTGCTTAAAGCCCTTCTCGGTAAGAGAAGCACCGAAAGCCGCATAACCATCCATTGAAGCAGCTGTACAAACATTCATGTACCTACGCCCAAGCTCATCACTAGCGCGCTTTACAAGATCATTTAAACTGCCTGAACCAATTGAGCAGACAATAGCATCAAAAGGTTCAATATAGTCACGTATTTTTATTGCATTTTCATACGAGGCATAAAGCGTTGGCTTGCCCGGGAAAACATACGGTTCTAAAACCTTAATTCCGCTAGCTTTTAGCGATTTAACAACTTCTTCTCCTGCAACAGCCCAAGTATTTTCATCAGCTATAACCAGGGCAGCCTTATTGGGAAAAAGTTTAGCAAAAACAGATCCTGTTTGATCTAAAACATTATGTCCTGTAACAACAACATCTGTATCATCACAATCAGTTAATGCCTGCTCAATTAGGTTAGACATTTAAAAGTTCTCCTTATTGTTTATCGTTTTCGTGATCTACCATTTCATGTACAAGTCCCTGCATCTGAGGATAGGTCTCGCAGTACTTATCTACATAGAACTGATATTCTTCATGACGTTCTGCATTTGGCTTGATTAGATCAATTTCATGAACCATCGATTCTGCCGCTTCTGGAAGATCACGATATAGACCCGCACCAACAGCAGCCACCATACAAGTACCTAGTACAACTGCATCTCCTACCTCAGTCAAAGCAATTGGCACACCGGTAACATCAGAATGCATTTGCATCCAGTCACGGCTCTTTGTTGCGCCACCACAGGCAACAATACGATTTACATTAAAGCCCTGTGCTTTCATAGCGCGAATATTATGCGCGGTACCGTAGCAAACACTTTCTTGAATTGCACGATAGAAATGTTCAGGACCATGATGCAATGATAGACCCCAGAAAATACCGCGTGCCTTAGAGTCTGTGTAAGGCGTACGATTACCCTGGAAGTATTCGTTAATAATCAAGCCTTCAGAGCCTGGAGGTAGGTGTCGTGACTTCTGATTTAGCACGTCATAAGCACTCAAACCAAGCTTATCTGCTGCCGCCGAAATCTCGCCTGCAAAGTTATCTTTGAACCACTTTAATACAGAACCCGTAGATACCTGACCACCCTCAATAGTGTATTGACCTGGCATAACTGCATCTGTATAGGAACCGAAGAATCCTGCACCATGAATTTCCTTATCAGACTGAGCCGTACATACGTGCGAAGAACCCGTAATCAAAGCCATCTGACCTGGAGTTACTACACCAAGACCAATTTGACCTGCCCAAGCATCTGCAAGACCCTGTGCTACTGGCGTACCAGGCAATAGCCCTAATGCCTGAGCAGCAGAATTGCTTAGTCCACCTACTGGAGTACCAATATCTAAGACATTTGGTGAAACTTTATCAAGCGCGTCACCACAACCAATATGCTCATAGAAATCTGTTGGCCAACCACCCTGATTGCGGTTGTAATACATTCTAATAGCTGCCGAATTAATATTCGTTGACCATTCACCTGTTAACTTATATGTTAACCAGTCTGGTGCATCAACTAAACGATAAGCTGCATCATAAGTTTCACGCTCATGCTTACGTAGCCAAGCAGCTTTGAATGGGAACCATTCTGCAGTTGCAGGAGCGGTGCCGTTACCATTATATAGACGTGCTACTGAATCAGACGAATCTGCAAGTGCCGCTTCTTCGGTGGCACGTACGTCCATCCACATAATAGCTGGACGTAACTCTTTACCCTTTTCGTCCATAGCTACCACGGTCATAGTTGTAGCATCGTATGAAATACCCGCAATATCAGAAGGCGAAATACCGGATGCATCTAATGCCTTACGAGCTGAAGCCTGCAGAGCATTCCACCAATCTTCTGGGCTTTGTTCTGCCCATCCCGGACGTGGATGGTGCGTTTTATAGGGTGTTGCCGCAAACGTTATCGGACGACCTGTTAGATCGAATATCGCTACACGACATGACTCCGTACCATAATCTATACCCAAGAGAAATGGGCCGTTACTTTTATTCATGTTAACTCCTTTGTTACATTTGTTGTTTTCTTTTTAAAGTTTATTCTTCTGTGTTCCAACCAAGCTCTTCCCAACAACTTTGGGGAATTAATTGATCAACACGCTCTAAAACCCAAGTCGGATATTTATCTTTACTCAAAGTTGCAATATCCGCAGGTTTTGCTTCTCCTGTTAGCACACAGGCGGAAAGCATATTACAGTCAAGCGCCATTTGGATGTCTGTTTGCAATCTATCACCAACCATTACACATTCAGCCAAATCAACATCAAGACCCGCCAATGCTTCTTCCAACATAATAGGAGATGGCTTACCGAGCGAAGCTGTACATTTAACATTTGCACAAGCTTCAATTGCAGCTGTAGTTGCTGCGCAATCTGGCTCGCCTCTACCACCTGGAAATGGACAGAATCTATCCGGATTAGTTTGAATCAAAATAGCTCTCTTATAGAACCATAATGCATCAAAAGCAATCTGTAATTTACGATAGTCAAAACTTCTATCATAAGAAGCTATCACCACATCTATTTCTGTGGGATCTTCACTTAAAACAAAACCTTCCTTTATAAGATGTCGTTTTAATGGTTCTTCACCAACCACAAATAATTTTGCATCAGGATGATTACGCTTTAACCAGTTTGCTGTAGTAACTACAGTATTTGATATATCTTTAATATCAACACGCAAACCTAAAGAAGTAAGTTTTTCTACGTATTGTTGTGGGTCCTTTGTTGGATTATTAGATAAAAAACGTACCGGGATATTTCGAGATTGAAGTTCCTCAATCATACGTTTCGCGCCAGGTAGTAAATTATCCCCTAAATAAATAGTGCCATCTAAATCAAAGAGATACGCTTGAGCGAATTTATCAGCTACTCGTAATACGTCTTTGGTTTCTACACTCATTTTCAATCCTTTAATTAAAACCCTATTTGAAGCATATATTTAACCGTGGTCACAGGGGTTTGGTGTTTCCATTATATTTCTTATATGGAAACACCAAACCCCTATACCAATTTATTAACCTAAGAGTCCTGCAAGTAGAAGGACTACTGTATTACCAACCCAAATAGCCGCAGCTGGAGGGTCAATATGACTTGTGCCTCGGTTGTACCATAAACGTGCAGCATATTCACACAAAGCTGACGTAAATACACCAAAGAACACTGCAATTAGTAGTGCAACTGCTGCCATCAACCAAACAGATGAAGGTGTCTCAGCTGTAAATGGTGCCCAATGATAATCTGGACCCATTAAAATTGGGAAGAACTGCACAGCTGCCAACCCAGCAATATTTGTTACATGATGCTGAACTGGCATTTCACGTCCACTAATTAAGAATAAAATAATTACTGCTGAAATACCGAATGCAAAGGTATTTGCCACACCAGCTACATTATCCCCCAACTTTGGTGATAACTGTGCAGCTAAGAACAGCGAAGAACCACCAGCAAAAAGACTAAATATAATACCAATAGATACGTATTGACTTGCTTTTTCTTGCCATACTAACCAACGACCATAATCGCTTGGCTTAAATTTCTGTACAAGTGTCTTTGCTTTAGGATCAAATCCTTTAGCCGTTACTAACGACCCTTTAAACAGACCCTTACCAGGCGTACCACCAAATACGATACGTGCAAGCAAACCAGATAGTAAAACTGTTAAAGCCACAGTATCCGTTGGAATACCCGTAGTATTCGAGTTAAATACATAGGTAGCTAATAGTGACTGGCATAATAGACCAAATACACCAAAAATACCACCAACTACATAAATGTCTACTTTGCCCAGACCAGCCAAAGCAGAATTTACATCCTTACCATCAGCCATATGCCCTTTATAGGCCGCATAAATAGCACCTGCAACACCACCGGCAAAAGCAACATGTGGCCCCATAAATGGACCAAATGCGAGATAATCAAATCCCATTGTTGAACCGCTTGCTACGTATATGCCCCATGAAGCTAGAACACAAAAACCTGTCAAAGCAAAAGCGTAGTTACCACCAATATAGGCACCAACTGCACCGCCTGCAAAGGCTACAAGAAGAAGGAAAATAAGCATTCCCATTGAACTGAACATCTTTGTCCTTTCGTTGTTTTATTTATTGTTAATTGTTGTTTTCATATTCGCAAATTAAATCTACATTTGCTTTAGAATGCGATGAAGTATCAAAGGTGTAGGTAAAGAATTCCTTTGCTAAACGACGAGCTAGTTCTAAACCAATTACGCGTTGTCCCATACATAATATTTGAGCATCATTTGAAAGCACTAGTCGCTCTACTGAAAAACTATCGTGAGCTGTACATGCGCGCACACCCTGCACTTTATTCGCAGTCATTGCCATGCCCATACCTGTTCCACAAATAAGAATGGCTCGATCCGCTTTACCTTCAGCAACCATTTGCGCTACAGCAGTACCAATGTGTGGGTACGCTTTATCTTCTCCGACTTTCACGCCCAAATCTATCACTTCATCAATAAGTGAATTATTCTCCAAATCGGATTTAATTACTTCTTTATAATCAACGCCTGCAATATCTGAGCCGATAACAACTTTGAATCCCATAAATTTTCCTCTGTCACTTGCACTTTTAACAGGTGGTAAAACTACCACTGTGAACAGCGTCGCACATAATAGCTAAAAATACAACGGTAAAAACTAAAAATTTTCATTTATTTACAAACATGTTATAAAAGTAAAAAATAATTTAACATCGCTAAACTAAATGTTAGACACATACACACACGCACATAGCAATATTTACTGATAGAACACTTAACACCTACACAACATATGTTATAAACACACATTAAATAACAATTACATTTAATGATTTTCAACAATATTTAACAAAATTACCATTTAAATAATCAAATAAAATTTATGAGGGGTGTGTAACCGATTCATCGGTTACACACCCCTCATAAATATGGACGTAAAATCTAAGTAATAAATAATTACTCTGTAACTACGTCTTCATCTACCCAATCAAATGTACGCGTAACAGCTTTCTTCCAGAGACGATACGTACGATCACGTTCTTGCGTATCCAGCTTAGGAGACCAACGATTGCCTTCTACCCAATTGTCGATAACATCCTGCTCACCCTTCCAGAAGCCAACCGCAATACCAGCCGCATAAGCTGCACCTAATGCTGTCGTTTCTGCAACTTTAGGAGCTACAACGTCTGTGCCAAGAATATCTGCTTGGAATTGCATTAGCGTCTCATTTGCAATCATGCCTCCGTCAACACGTAGCTGAGCCAAATCAACGCCCGAATCAGCGTTCATTGCATCTAACACCTCAGCTGTCTGGAAAGCAGTAGCTTCTAAGGTTGCACGAGCAATATGACCCGCATTATTATAACGAGTTAAACCAACAATGGCACCACGCGCATCACCTTTCCAATATGGAGCAAACAGACCTGAGAAAGCGGGCACAAAATAAACTCCACCATTGTCATCAACCGACTTAGCTAAGTTCTCAATTTCTGGCGCTGTATCAATCATCTTTAGATTGTCACGCAACCACTGAACCAAAGAACCCGTTACAGCAATAGCACCTTCAAGTGCATACTTAGCTGGCTGATCACCAATCTTGTAACATAACGTAGTTAATAACCCGTTCTTTGATGGAACTGGCTTATCACCAGTATTCATCAACATGAAACAACCGGTACCGTACGTATTCTTTGCCATGCCCTTTTCAAAACATGCCTGCCCAAATGTAGCAGCCTGCTGATCACCCAAAATACCAGAAATTGGCGTATCAATAAGCAAGCTCTCCTTGTATCCATACCCGTAAATTTCTGAAGAAGAACAAATCTCAGGAAGCATGGACATTGGAATTGTCATATCCTTACAAATATCTTCACGCCATTTTAGGGTTTCAAGATCCATAAGCATTGTACGAGATGCATTAGTACAATCTGTCTTATGCACTCCGCCATTTACACCACCTGTTAGGTTCCATAAAACCCAAGTGTCTGTATTACCAAATAAAAGGTCACCCGCTTCAGCTTTTTCACGAGCACCTTCAACATTATCTAAAATCCACTTAATTTTTGGACCAGAAAAATATGTTGCTAAAGGAAGACCACAAATATCCTTGTATTTATCTGGACCTGCGTCGCCAGCTAAATCACTAACAATTTTAGCCGTACGCGTGTCTTGCCATACGATAGCATTATAAACTGGTTCACCTGTGTTTTTATCCCAAACAACGGACGTTTCACGCTGATTAGTAATACCTACACCCGCTAATTGATGACGATTAATGTCTGCTTTTTGTAGTGCTTGTGCTACACATTCACGAACATTCTGCCAAATTTCAACAGGATTGTGCTCTACCCAACCAGCTTTAGGAAAAATCTGCTCATGTTCTTTCTGACCTACAGATACAATAGATCCGCTGTGGTCAAAAATAATTGCACGGGAAGACGTGGTTCCCTGGTCAATTGATAAAATGTATTTTTTCTCGCTCATGTTACTCCTTTAAGTATTTTGCATGATTAAACACCTAGCGTCCTTGCTAAATGTTTATTACCTTACATTCTAACGCATATATACTTATTAAGCACTAATTAATAAACCACAACTAATTTTGGCTGACGAACCTACCGGGTCACTAGACCACACAACCCGTGATGAAATGTTACATCTACTATTTGAATCCGATATATTAAAAAATACGGCACTAATAATAGTTATACACAATCCAAAAATTGCACGTATTCCCGCTAAAATTTATGAATTAAAAACAATCTCTGCTAAATAAAATAGATTACAACACCTGTATTATAATCCCTACACCTCCCACTTTTGTGAGCTTAAAACGAGAAAACGCAATAAAAATAATCTTGTGAGCTAAGAATCATAGACAAAGATTAAAAAAATAATATATTCTGTTTGGGGTTTCAAAAACTACGCGTAATAAAGATAGTGGTTTTCAAAACCATTTAACCTCTATTGCAGTAGCCGTGTTTACACATAACCCCGTCAAACTATAAAACACTACAAATAGGAAAACGGCGTGAATAGAATACACGAACATAAGATAAAAACAAAACCTCCATTCCCTGATACGGGAAACAAGCAAGCGATAAACACTGATGGAACTGATCAAAGCCGTCCAAGCATTTACGCATTTAAAGCTCTTTTAGCTTCAAGTGTTGGATATGCAATGGACGGCTTTGATTTATTGATACTTAGTTTTTCCTTACCCGCAATAATATTGGCTTTTGGACTTAATACTCAACAAGCCGGGTTTTTAACCACGATAACCCTTATCGGATCTGTGATTGGCGGAATAGGTGGAGGTATCCTTTCCGACCGGATAGGCAGAGTCAAAATATTATCCCTGTCGATACTGATATTTGCAGTATTTACAGCACTCACCGGATTAGCCACTAACGTTTTCATGTTAGTGGCTTTTCGTTTCTGTGCCGGAATTGGACTTGGTGCTGAATACGGTGTAGGGATGACCCTGGCGACAGAAAGCTGGCCTGCCAAATGGCGAGCACGTGCATCTTCCTATGTAGCCGTTGGTTGGCAACTGGGCGTATTAGGAGCTGCTGGAATTTCCGCTTGGGCACTCAATAATCCTCACGTTGGCTGGCGTGGATTATTCTTAATAGGTGCCATTCCCGCAATACTGGCATTTTTTACCCGTCGACACATTGATGAACCAGAAGTTTTCTTAAAAAATAAAACCAAAAAATCCTCTATCAAGGATCTTGTTAATACCCGCGAACGCACAAAAGCAACCATATTAGTCATTACCCTAAGTTCCGTACAAAACTTTGGATATTTTGGCTTAATGATTTGGTTACCTTCATATTTAAACAAAACTCACGGATTTTCTATTAACAAATCTGCAGTATGGACAGCCGTAACAGTAATAGGAATGATAATCGGAATACTACTATTTGGAGTGCTGGCAGATCGGTTAGGCAGAAGACCAATTTTCATGGCTTTCCAAGTAGGAGCAATTCTAACAGTTATTACCTATTCGCAACTATCTTCCCCTTTAACCCTCTTAGTAGGAGGCGCGGTTATGGGCGTATTTGTAAATGGAATGATGGGTGGATATGGCGCTTTAACTGCCGAATTATTCCCCACAACAGTAAGAGGAACTGCGCAAAACGTACTATTTAATATAGGACGCGGTGTAGGTGGCTTTGCCCCATGGCTTATTGGAATAATTGCCACCACTACCTCTTTCCACTATGCAATAGGTTTACTTGCTGGAATATATGCCCTTGATCTGCTGGTAACAATAATATTGATGCCAGAGTTAAAAGGAACAGAATTACAATAATGCGGCAATAGGGACTGCACATCCCACGCATAAATTAATTAAACAAATTATCAAATGAGGAAAAATGGATACCGCTAAACCAATAATTGCATTAGACTTCCCAAATGAGGCATATGCCTTAAAATTTATAGAACATTTCGCAGATGAAAAACTGTTTTTAAAAGTTGGAATGGAGCTATTTTATTCAGCAGGACCAAACTTTGTAACAAAACTTAAAGAATCAGGGCATGACGTATTTTGCGATTTAAAATTGCATGATATTCCAAATACTGTACAACGTGCAGCCCGTTCACTTTCAACACTCGGGGCAGATATAATTACGGTTCATGCCAGTGGGGGCACCGCCATGTTAAAAGCCGCATTAGACGGAATTAGCGTAGCTAATGAACGTCCTGCGGTAGTTGCTATTACTCAACTTACTTCAACTTCTGAAGAAATTATGCAAAAAGAGCAACTTGTAAATACCAGTTTAGAAAAATCAGTTATAAACTATGCCCAAATAACGCAAAATGCCGGACTAGATGGAGTGGTTTGCTCTGCCTTAGAAGCAGCCCAAATAACCAAACATACCGGCACAGATTTCTTAAAAATAACCCCAGGAATCCGCTTTCCAAGTTATGCCAGCGATGATCAAGCTCGTGTAACCACCCCTCAAGAAGCAAAGAAAAATGGCTCCAGTGCCATTGTTGTTGGCAGACCAATAACTCAAGCAGCAGACCCAGTAGAAGCCTATTTTGAATTTAAAAAAGCATGGAATGAAAATTGATTATAGGTATTAAACACACCAATTAACATTAAATAAAAGATACGGAAAAGTAGTAAAAATACGTTTCTAAAATATAAAAATAGGAATAATAATGATTAATAATAAAGAAATTGCAAAAGAAGTTGCCGAAAAACTTCTTGCTGTAAATGCGGTTAGCTTACAGCCCCAAAATCCCTTTACTTGGGCGTCTGGAATGCGCTCACCAATATATTGCGATAATCGCATAACTCTTGCCTACCCCGAAATAAGAAGCCTACTAGCCACGAGCATGGCACAAATTATTAGTGAAAAATTTGCAGATATTGATGTTATCGCCGGTACCGCAACCGCAGGAATTGCCCATGCTGCGCTAGTTGCAGAAAAACTAGGTTTACCGATGGCATACGTACGCTCTCAAGCCAAAACCCACGGTAAAGGAAACCAAATTGAAGGAAAAATAGCAGCAGGGCAAAAGGTGATTATGATTGAGGATCTTATTTCAACGGGTTCGTCTGTTTTGCAAGCAGCTACGGCAGTATGTGAAACTGGAGCAACCGTAAAAGCCACAGTCGCTATTTTTAACTACAATATTGATAAAGCTAAAAATAATTTTGCACAATTCGCCGGGGGTACACCCCTATATACACTATGTGATTTTTCTACTTTGATTAATGTAGCGGAAGAAAAAAATCTAATATCAAAAATACAACTTGAGCAATTATCTAATTGGTCTGAAAACCCCCAAGCATGGTCTGAAAATTATTGTGCTAATAATATTTAGCTTTAAGTAAATATAAAATATTGTCCAAATATCTAAGTTACCAACTTTGAAAAACATATAAACTACCACATTAAAACCAGTAAAATGCAAAAACATGTAATAAATTACGCTACTTTTCAAAATTTTTACACATTTTGCTAGAATATTGAAATACAATGTAATAAATTACGCTACTTTTCAAAAGGTTAAATCATGGTTATTGAAAGAAAAGTTTATCTGGATAAATTAGTAAACAGAATGAACAACGGGCTAATAAAAGTGATTACTGGAATTAGGCGAAGTGGTAAATCTTTTTTACTTTTTAATATTTTTAAGGAATATTTAATAAATAATGGAACTGATGAAAAACACATCGTCTGCATCCAACTAGACCTGCTAGAAAACAAAAAATATAGAAATGCCGAATTTGCCCTTACATACATAAAATCTCTAATTCAAGATGAGAAACAATATTACGTTCTACTTGATGAAATCCAAATGATAGAAAATTTTGAGGATCTGCTAAACTCGCTACTGCATATCAATAATATAGACACTTATGTTACCGGCAGTAATTCCAAATTTTTATCAAGTGATATTCTTACTAATTTTCGTGGACGAGGTGATGAGATACATGTACATCCACTTAGTTTTGCAGAATATATGCAAGTTTTTGAAGGAAATAAATATGAAGGTTGGGCTGAATATGTAACCTACGGAGGACTTCCGCTCATAACATCTATGAAAACAGATGAACAGAAAATTAATTATCTAACACAACTATTTAAAGAAACTTATCTAAAAGACATCACAGAACGCCACAGAATAGATAAACCACACGAACTAAATGACTTAATAAATATTTTAGCTTCTAACATAGGCGCATTAAGCAATCCTGCAAAAATTCATAATACTTTTAAAAGTAAACTAAATTCAAATATTAGTTTCAATACCATTAAAACGTACATTGAATACCTAAAAAACGCTTTTATAATTGATGAAGCGTACCGATACGACGTTAAAGGAAGAAAATATATAGGAACACCTATGAAATATTACTTTGAGGACATTGGACTAAGAAATGCGCGACTCGGTTTTAGGCAAATAGAAGAAACTCATATTATGGAAAACATAATCTACAATGAATTAAAAATACAAGGATACAAAGTTGATGTTGGGGTTATAAACAAAACTATCACCGCAAACCACAAGCAACAGCGGAAACAGCTGGAAATAGATTTTATTGCTACTTTAGGGAACAAAAAACACTACATTCAATCCGCACTTACACTACCCACAGCAGAAAAAATAAATCAAGAAAAAGCCTCACTCCTAAGCATAAATGATTCTTTTAAAAAAATAATTTTAGTAAAAGATATTATAAAAACTCGGATAGACGAACAAGGAATAGTAATTATGAATGTATACGATTTTTTGCTGTCTCCAAATATTTTATTCTAATATGTCGTCCACCCAATAAAACCAAAATAGATATATTTACTAAGGTAAAATGCACAAACCTCAAAATTAAATACCAATTTAACAGCATAATGAAATTTATAAAATTATTAACGGAGCCACCTGTGGGAATCGAACCCACGACCTTCTCATTACGAGTGAGACGCTCTGCCGACTGAGCTAAGGTGGCGTAGCATTAAATGCAACTGTTTTAATCTACCTAATTTTATTACCGTATTTCAAATAAAAAAGCAGATTAGTAACAGTTCACATTACAACACTATTTTGCTGGACAGGTAAGTCCCGCTTTAGGCACATTACCATTTAACAAATAACGATCAATTGGCTCACTTACACATTTAGTGGAACGACCGTATGCCGTATGCCCTTCACCTTCATAGGTAACGAGCGTAGCGTTATCTAAATTCTTTGCAAAAGATACCGCCCACTTATAGGGAGTAGCTGGATCGCCAACCGTTCCCACTACCACAATCGGAGCAGAACCCTTTGCCGTAAAATCTCCAATAGCTTTAGTTGGCTGATATGGCCAAATACTACACATAAATTCGTCATAACCCATTACTGGCCCGAATACCGGAGAAACCTTTTTTAACTTTTCTTCTTGTTTCTTCCACACCACACTATTGCCACTAGCAGGATAATCAGCACAATTAACTGCCCAATTAGCCTCCGTAGAATTATCCATAAACACATCACCTTCACGTGACGTATATAAATCAAAGAACAACTGGAAAGTAGAACCCGTGCCATCATTGATCAATTCGGTAAAGGCTTGGGTGAGATAAGGCCAATTTGCATCATCATAAAGGGGTGTAATAATGCCAAACAATAATCCCTGTTGCGTAAGCGGACGATTATCATTACTGGTAGGAATAGGTTTTTCTAATGCCTGAGCAAAAAATCCTTTAATTTGTTCCCGCGCTTCTTTTACCGAACCTTTAAAGGGGCACTTACCTTTATCTTTTAAACACTTTTTCAAATAAGCGTCAAGTGAATCCTCAAAACCTTTAAGCTGCGCCAAAGTCTGATCAAAATTAGAAGCATCTGCCGCAACTGCGCCATCTAAAACCATCCGCCCCACATTTTGAGAGAATAATTGCGCATACATTCCCCCCAAAGAAGTTCCATAGGAATAACCAACATAATATAGTCGCGGATCACCTAAGGCCTGACGTAACACATCCATATCACGCGCAGCACTTTCAGTACCCACAAAATTAAGCAACTTACCCGACTTAGCTTCACAACCAGCCACAAATTCCTGCATATCACGCGCAGCACGTGCTTCACCAGCCCGCGTATCAGGATAAGAAGCCTCTAAAATTTTGCCCAAAGCCACATCATCAAGGCAATCAACTGGAGTGGATTCACCAATTCCCCGTGGATCAAAACCGATAATATCAAAATTTTCCAAAATATTAGCAGAAAAATATTGCGTCGCAGATTCTGCCATTTCTTGCCCCGAGCCACCTGGCCCACCCGGATTTACAAGCAATGAACCAATTGCTTTCTTGTCAGCAATACGTTTTTTAACCCGTAACTTAATCTGTTTTGCTTTCGGATTATCATAATCTAAAGGAACAGCAAAATCAGCACACTCTAAATTCCTGCCACATTTTTTCCATTTTGGTTTTTGCTTATAAAACTTTTCTAAACCAGCTGGAATTTTAGGCATATCTGAAGTAATGGGAGAAATTTCTGACGTAGAAACAGAACTCTTTTTCTTTCCCTCCTGCCCAGACTCGTCAGTTGCTGTACATGCACTCAATACAATAGAAGTGCCCAGCAAAGTAGCCAGCAAAGAAGCTAAATATTTTCTTTTCATAAAATCTCCCACCCGTTTCTAAAATACAATCTTCCTAAATATATTCGCATAAAAAATTAGTTATCCACAATTTCTAGTAAAAGCGACTCCAGCAGTAACAAATTATCCATATTCGTACCTAAACGTTCATACGCACGCATTATTGCATCTATCTTTACTAAGGTACGTTGCGGAGTAGAACTTTGCGCAATCATAGTAATTTTTTGCGAAAAATCTTGATTTAATAAAGGGCTTTTTATTCCCAGTTGCACCAGTAACACGTCACGAAAAAAACCATTAAAATAAATCAGTTCTTGCTGTAAAGAATCTTGCTGTGCCCGTACATACTGTCGTTTTACTTGATCTTCTACTCCAGAGAACTGTTTACGTAACGCATTAGGAATACGCGTCCCGTCAGCTAAACCCAAATTTTCTTTAAGCCGCGCCTGTTCTAATTTAACACTCTCACTAATTATTTTAGCTTTAGTTTTGCCTTGCGTTGCCACATCTCCACCGGTTTGCGCCAAATCAAACAAATACTTTGCAGTAAGCACCGCAGCACCTACTCCATCCATAACAACAAGTGCATCTAAAGTTTTTATACGTAAATTTTGGGCCGCTTCATCTGCTAACAACGCACGAGCCATAGCAATATTTGATTGTGCAGCTACCACCGCTATCAAAGCTTGCTCATATTCCACCCCACACTCAGCTACCAATAAGTTTGCCACATCTGGCGCATTGGGAGTAATTAAATTTAACTGTCTACACCGAGAACTGATAGTTGGTAAAACATCGCTAACCCATGCCGTGCACAAAACCCAAACCGTACGTTCTGCTGGCTCTTCCAACGCCTTAAGTAAAACATTAGAAGTGTTGGCAGTCATTCGCTCAGCATCTTCAATAATGAAAATACGCCATTTTCCAGACGCGGGAGCCATATAAGATTTTGTAACCATGTCTCGTACTTGGTCAATACTAATAGTCACCAAATCAGTACGTAATATCTCTACGTCCACATTATTATTTGCCAATAC
>PDWI01000918.1_pt1 | contig 47889 bp, 35 predicted proteins | sample 1430891 | NCBI WGS metagenome assembly PDWI01 (sample SAMN01162508, study PRJNA174530) | Oral metagenome, whole genome shotgun sequencing project. | biome: Marine environment; feature: Marine mammal; material: Swab sample of the gingival sulcus; isolation source: swab sample of gingival sulcus...
CGGGCAAAACATTAGGAATATTAATATTATTCCCTGACCAACTAACTAACGAATTACTTGCATTGAAAAGGTAATCATAAGCACCACGGCATAGTGCAGCCGGCGAAGCTGCTTCTACATATATCTTATTATTAACAACCTTTAAAGAATAAGTTTGTTCTAAAGTTGTATCTATTTTGAAAACAAACTTATCAACATAATCTTCACCAACAACTCTGCTTATTACTTTATAAGCAGGAACAGTTAGTTCATGAAGTGTTGTGTTTTGCTTGCAACTACCAAGATGAAAAAGTATAATTATAATTATTGTGCCGGTAGTAATAGTATTGATTTTTTTCATAATCTTGTTATGTTTATTAGCTGTATATTAATGATTTTTCCGGTATTGTTAATCAAATATATAGTTTGTTATCTAACTTTAGAAAGAATATTTAAGTAATTTTTTTATTATGTTCTTTCTTCTTTATATCAGCAAAAACTGAACGTAGCGACATTAGTTCAACTTTAATTTAGAATGTGCTTTGACAATTTGGTGTAAGAGCAAGCAACAGTTAAATTAACCTAAATTTTGATTCAAAATGAGAGCCTATAAACAATCACACAACCAGATCGTTTAAGTTATCTTCTATACGTTTTGAAATTAAATCAAGATCTTTTTGTAAATCTCCGGTATCAAACAACACAAAACCATCATATTTCAATGAAACTTCCGTTTCTTCATTTTTGAACAAAAAAGATAATTTCTTCGGGAATTTTTCTCCATCAGTTGTAAATTCAGTACCGGCTTTTCTCATAACCAGAGTTTTATCATCTTCAGAATGAATATAATAGTCATATCGGATAAATAAATTTATACATTTTTCTTTATCTAAAGTTTTATTAAACGATGTTGATTTTGCTTTCATATTGTGTTAGTATTTTTTCAGTTATCAGAGTGTGTTTTACCGTTATGGAACATATGTTTATGCAAACATAATAATTCTAATTTTTAATAACAACAAAACTATGGTTAGTAATTTGTGTTGTCTGTGAATTATATACTTAAAAAATAGAATCACTTTTTGAGTAAAAATATTTTTTAGTATAAAATTTACATGCCCAAATGCGGGGCGAAATTATTTTGGGAATTTTTCACATTGGCTGGTAAATGCAATTTCTTTTCGGGTGGACTTAAATAAGGAATGCCAAGGTTTAATCCTCTGAGTATAAAAATTATAGCTAAAACAATTGCAAATACGGGGATTAATTTATTCATTCTGGAGCGTAATTTTCCTGTAAAAAATTTTCCTGCAAGTGATGCAGCGAGCATAATCGGTGTAGTTCCTAAACCAAAGAGTGCCATAAATGCAGTACCGGAATAAATATCTCCGGTTGTCATTGCTCCTGCAAGGGCAACATAAACGAATCCGCAAGGTAGAAATCCATTAATAATTCCAAATAAGAAAAGGGAAAAAGGGGAACCGGAATGAGTTAATTTGGAAAAAGATTTTTTTACAAAATTGTTTACTATTTGATAAGGTTTGGTTGTAGATAGTTTCCCTTTAAATTTTTTTGGAGTTAAATAATAAATCAATATAGAAACTCCAAGACCGATAGAAGCGTATCTTTGTAAGCCGGCAAAAGCAATTCCTTTTCCGAATAAACCGAAAATTGCCCCAAAGAATGAGTAGGTTACAATTCTTCCGAGGTTATATAAAATTCTGCTTATTATTAACTCAATATTCGATGAATTCCCGATAGGAAGTGCTAAGGCAATTGGTCCGCACATACCAACACAATGAAAACTGCCAAGAAAACCAATTAAAAATCCACCCCAAATAGTTGTTGTTTCCATTTAGTTAATCATTATTGATTTAGTTGAAAAGTAATTTGTTGAATCAACTGACCAATCAATATTTATTCTCCACATACCTCTGATTATTTTTTTTGTATTAATTAACTGAAGATTTGTTGAATCGGTTTGTATATTTAATGACAAATCTTTTTTTCTATCTGAAGGGCGGTATAAGTTAATAACACCTTTAATTTTATTGTGTGGAAACTTTGCCGGAAATTGAATTTCAATATAGTTCTGTGTAGTTTTAATTTTTATTTCTTCCGAAAGAGTTTTCGTAAGTTTTACGGTTTCCATTTTTTTATTAAAATTTACTTCAGCTTCGTAATAATCGTCTCTTACCAGATTTATATCTTGGGTAGTTGCAAAATAGATAAATATCAATGAAGTTAATGTAAAAACAATTATTGTTATTGTAATTCCTGTTCCCCAATTTAATTTCAATTTAAATTATCCCTTTTCTTTTATTGATTTTTGTTTAACTTTATTTTTATTAAATTTTTTACCCTTTATTTTGCCGAGGAACGAAGTTTGAATAACATCGATTACCTCTCCATTCGCTTTAACAGCAACATTGATCGGTGTATTTAATGTTTTAATATTTTCTTGTGGAAAAATAACAAAAAACTTTCCTTCGGCTACTTCGTGCGGTTTTAGAATAAAATCACCTGAAACAACTTTTATTTCGCCCTCTATATCCTGAAGTTCCAAATAAGCTGGGACTTGGTTAAAAGTTTTATTGATGATTTTTACATCGTAAAGGTTACTTATTTTGTTACCCGGTTGTTCTTGTGCCAATAGTCCGGCAGTTCTTACGATAGATAATTCAAAATCGGATCTTGTAGTTAAAAGAAAACTAATTATTGAAAATAATAAAGCTAAAACAATAGTATAGCCAATGGCTTTGGGTGTGAAAATTTTTCTTTTACCTGATTCAATTTCATTCTTAGAAGCATATCTGATTAACCCTGTAGGTCGGTTTACTTTTGTCATAATAGAATTACAGGCATCAATACAAGCTGTGCAATTTATACATTCTAATTGAGTTCCGTTTCTTATATCAATTCCCGTAGGACAAACATCCACACATAGTTTGCATTCAATACAGTCGCCTTTATCACTTTGGTCAATATTTTTTTTAAGCTTTGTTCTTGGTTCCCCTCTTACATTATCGTAATGAACAACAATGGAATCGGGGTCTAGCATTACACCTTGTAATCTTCCGTAAGGACAAATCATTGTACAAACTTGTTCTCTAAAATAAGCTCCCATAAAATAGGTGCCTCCGGTAAAGGCAATCATTGCTATGAAGCGTCCGAGTACTTCAGGAATCGGTTTAGCTATTAGTTCCAGTAAAGAATCGAGTCCTATTACCCAGGCAAGCAAAGCGTTAGCTATAGCAAATGCAATTAGAAAGAAAATTATATGCTTAGTAACTTTCTTAAAAATTTTTTCACCTGTCCAAGGTTGTTTGTTTAATTTTCTTTGTTTATTGGCATCACCTTCAATCAGATATTCAACTTTTCTAAAAACCATTTCCATAAATACTGTTTGCGGACATACCCATCCGCAGAAAAGTCTGCCGTAAACAACAGTAAAAAGAAATATAGAAATAATTAACCCAATTAAGGATAAAACAAAAAGGTGAAAATCATGCGGACCAAAAGCAATTCCGAAAAGGATAAATTTTCTATCCAATAAATCTAAGAGCATAAAAGGATGCCCATTTACTTTTATGAATGGTACGCCAAACAAAATGACTAATAATATTGCAGCAACAATAGCTCTAAGTCTATAAAAATTCCCGGAAGGTTTTTTAGGGTAAATCCAAATTCTTTTACCTTCTTCAGTTACTGTTGCAAGATGGTCTCTAAAATCTTCGTTGTTAGGTTTTTCTGTTAAGTTATTCATTTAAGTTTACAATCTTTTTATACTCTAAAATAATATGTTATTATTAAATTATAAAAAATAATAGAAACCCTGAAAGTTATTACTATTTTTCAGGGTTTAAGTTTTAGTATTTTATTAATGAGTTACATTTCTTTATTATATTCATAAAGATCACCTTCCGGATCTTTCTGATTATCGGGATTTGTTCCGCGAAGAGTTAAAATATAACTGGCAACTTGTTGCATTTGAGTGGGACTTAATTGTGATTCCCAACTAATCATACCTTTAGCAGGTACTCCATATTTAATTATTTTAAATAAATCATTTATTTTATTTCCGTGTATCCAATAATCATCGGTAAAGTTAGGACCAACCATACCTTCGCCGTTTTGTCCGTGGCATGCGGCACAGTTTTTCGTAAATATATCTTTTCCGCTTGAAAGAGCAGCTACATCATTTAAAATGGTTACATTATCTTCGTTTACCAATGAGCCGCTTTTATTTAAGATTTCTCTTTCCATTGCAGCTATTTCAACTTCTTGTTGATATTCTTCTTCTTGTACATTGCCGCTTCCTATTATATGGTAATTGACCATGTAATATCCTGCCCAAACAATACAAATATAAAATATAGCCATAAACCATGGTGGAATTTTATTGTTAAGTTCTTTTATTCCGTCAAAATCATGATCGAGCAATAGTTTTTGTTCTTCGTCAATAGTAGGTCTTTGGTTTAAGATTCTTATTAACTTTTTAATTCCGGGTTCTTCCGCAACTTCAGTTTTTTCAGAATAGACCAAAACAAGCCACAAAATAATTGCAACTAAAAAAGCTGTTAATGCAACCATTATTTTAATAATAGACTCTACACCGCTTTCGCTCGTAGTAGCAGTTCCTGCAAAAAGTGAAGAGCTAAAAAGAAAAAACATCAAGGTTACACCTAAGACATATATTTTTTTATTTACTTTCATTTTTATTCTCTGTGTTTTTTTTTATGTTATCGTTATCTAATGGTATGTTTTCCAATTCGGAAATATATTCTTTATCTCTTGTATATATCCAAATAACTGCTCCTACAAATACCGTAAAAAATATGATAAGCGTAATTATAGGATATATCGAAACATTCTCAATAGAACTCAAATAATTAGAAAATTTCATAATAAATTATCCTTATTTATTTTCCGCAGTTTCTAACTTAATATCCGTACCTAAACGTTGCAAATAAGCAATTAAGGCTATAATTTCTCTATCAGGTTCTACGACAACACCATTTTCCAATAAGTCATTTGCTATTCTTTCTGCTTGAGCTGATAGATCAGCTTCAGCTATATCTTCAAATCCTTCTTCATAAGGTACACCAAGAGTTCTCATTACTGAAATTTTATTTTTTAGACTTGATATATCCAATTTGTTTTCTAAAAGCCAAGGATAAGGAGGCATTAAAGAACCCGGAGACATGGAGCGTGGATTTTCCATATGATAATAATGCCACATATTTGAATATTTTCCTCCAACCCTCTGTAAATCGGGACCAGTTCTCTTAGAACCCCAAAGAAACGGATGATCGTAAACAAATTCGCCTGCTTTAGAATATTCACCGTAACGTTCCACTTCCGATCTGAAAGGCCTAACCATTTGAGAATGACAACTGTTACAAGCTTCTTTAATATAAACATCTCTACCTTCCAATTCTAAAGGTGTATATGGTTTAACCGAAGCAATAGTAGGTACATTTGAACTTACTAAATAAGTAGGAACTATTTCAACTAAGCCTCCAATAATAATTGCTATGAAAGAAAGAACAGTAAATAATATAGCTTTTGATTCAAGATATCTGTGAACCATTCCGTATTTTAACTTATCTGTAATTTCTCCTCTTGGAGCAGCTTCCGCAGGTTCTTGAGCAACAAAACTACCTTTAGTCATAGTTTTGAATAAATTATAACTTGCAAGAATAATACCTGTTAAATAAAGAGTTCCACCAATAGATCTAATAATATACATTGGTACAATTTGTAATACGGTTTCTAAAAAGTTAGGATATTTTAACAAACCAAGCGGGGTAAATTCTTTCCACATTAATGACTGAGTAACGCCTGCCCACCACATTGGAATAACCCAAACAACAATACCAAGTGTTCCGATCCAAAAATGAAAATTTGCAAGTTTTTTTGAAAAGAGTTCAGTTTTCCACATTTTGGGTACTAGCCAATAAAGCATACCAAAAGTCATAAAACCATTCCAGCCCAAAGTTCCTACGTGAACATGAGCAGGAATCCAATCGGTATAATGTGCTAATGCATTAACAGATTTTAATGCTAACATCGGTCCTTCAAAAGTTGACATACCGTATGCAGTAACGCCAATCACAAAAAATTTAAGTGTGGGATTATCTCTAACTCTATCCCATGCTCCCCTTAGTGTTAAAAGACCATTGAGCATACCACCCCAAGAAGGCATCCATAGCATAATTGAAAAAACCGTACCGAGTGATTGTGCCCAGTTTGGTATTGCCGTATAAAGAAGATGATGAGGACCTGCCCAAATGTAAATAAAAATTAAAGTCCAAAAATGCAGTATGGAAAGTTTGTAAGAAAAAATAGGTCTGTTTACCGCTTTAGGTAAAAAGTAATACATTAAGCCTAAGAAAGGAGTTGTTAAAAAAAATGCAACGGCGTTATGACCGTACCACCATTGAACCAAAGCATCTTGAATGCCTGCATATACCGGATAACTTTTAAATAAGTTAACCGGAATTTCCATTGAGTTGCCAATGTGCAATACTGCTACAGTAACAAAAGTGGCAATATAAAACCATGCTGCAACATAAATATGTTTTTCTCTTCTTTTTATTATAGTTCCAATCATATTTATACCAAAAATAACCCAGATAATGGCAATAAGAATATCAATAGGCCATTCGAGTTCGGCATATTCTTTAGAAGTTGTAATACCTGAAGTTAAAGTAAATACAGCCAAAACTATAATTAATTGCCAGCCCCAAAAGTTAATTTTACTAAGTACATCGCTGAACATTCTTGCTTTTGTTATTCTTTGAAGTGAATAGTAAACACCGGTGAAAATAGCATTACCGACAAAAGCGAAAATTGCCGCATTAGTATGCAAAGGTCTTAAACGACCAAAAGTTGTAAAGGAAAGTCCGAGGTTCAAAGCGGGAACATATAGCTGTGTAGCTATAATAACTCCTACCAGAAGCCCCACAACACCCCAAACAATAGTAGCTATTAAAAATAGCTTTACAATTTGATTGTCATAATTAAATTTTTCAACATTCATAAATTATGCTCCTTATGTGATTAAATTAATTTATTTACCTTCTTCCTCTTTTTTCTTAATTTCATTATCAAATAGTATTCTGATTGAAGGTGTATAATTATCATCGTACTGTCCGGTTTTTACAGACCAAATGTATGCTGCAAGAAACATTAGTGCAACAAATGAACTGAATCCTATTAAAACAAAAATAACAGACATTATATTAGTCCTTTCTTTTTTGCCATAAAGTTTGTTGAAACAGTAGCAAAAACAACTACGGAAATTGAACTTAAAGGCATTAGTATTGCAGAAAAAACGGGCGAAAGCAAACCCTGCACGGCAAAACTAATTCCAATTAAATTATATATAAAAGATATAATAAAACTCAAGATAATAATATTTTTGCTTGTACCGGCAAATTTAATAAACTTATTCAGCTTGCTGAAAGATTCAGAATCTAGTATTCCGTCACACGCAGGCGAAAAATTATTAATATCTTCTGCTATGGAAATTCCAACATTACTTTTTCTTAAAGCTCCTGCATCATTAAGTCCGTCTCCAATCATTAAAACTTTTTCATTATTTTTTTGAAGTTCTTCTATATAATTTAACTTATCAAAAGGTGTTTGCTTAAATTTCATTTCCGTATTCTTTTCAAAAATCTTGAGTAGAACTTCTCTTTCGCTATCATTATCTCCGGATAATATTGCAAGTTTGTAATTTTTCTCTAACGAGCTGATAACTTCATTTAATTTTGGTCTGTAATTGTTTCCTATTGCGAAAAAACCTTTAGTAATATTATCTATTGATAAGTAAACCTTTGTACTTAGATTGTTTCTATTGTTATCCTGCTCGTTTGTAACATAAATACGGCTGCCGATTGCAACAAGTTTTTTATCAATTTTTGCAGAAATACCTTGTCCCGGAATTTCTTTATAATCAGAAATGTTAAGAAGCTGTTTATTACCAAATAAACAGAGAATATTTTTACTTAGAGGATGAGATGAGTTTCTTATAAGTGAACCAACTAATTTTACTTCATAGTCAGAGAGTTTATCTCCGTTAAAAGTAACTTTTGCACTTTTAGTTTCTGTAATAGTTCCGGTCTTATCAAACACAATAGATGTAATTACTGAAAGCTTTTCAACAATATGAGTATTTTTAATATAGAATTTATTCCTGCCAAAAATCCTCATGGCGTTGCCGAGCGTAAATGGAGTTGATAAAGCAAGTGCGCATGGACATGCAATTATTAAAACGGCTGTAAGAGCATTAAATGCTAGGTCTTTACTTATCGGGAACCAATATAACCCGGCAGCAAAGGCTATGGATAAAACAGTAAATGTAAAATATTTACTTACTACATTTACAAAAGCGTCAATCTTGCTTCCATCATCTTTATCGAAAATAGAATTATTCCATAAACGAGTTAAATAGCTTTGCGATACTTCTTTAATTGTTTCTACCTCTATGGCTCCTCCGGTTTGTCTTCCGCCTGCATAGATTAGATCCCCGTTTATTTTCTCTACAGGATTCGATTCGCCGGTAACAAAACTGTAATCGATAAAAGCATTCCCGTTTATCAAAATTGAATCAGCGGGAATAAGTTCATGATTTTTAATTACAATTCTATCGCCAACATTTAATTTTTCAACAGGTTTGGTAGTTTCTTTTTTGTTTTTAATTATTGTTACCGCAATGGGAAAGTACGATTTATAATTTCTTTCAAAATTTAGTGCAGCATAGGTTTTGTTCTGAAACATTTTTCCTACTATTAAAAAGAAAACCAAAGCAGTCATAGAATCTAAATAACCTGTACCTGTATTAGTAAAAATTTCGTACAGACTTCGCAAAAAAAGAACAATAATACCAAGAGAAATAGGAACATCCACATTAACTATTTTTTTCTTTAGTCCTTTGTAAGCCGAAATAAAATAATCCGAAGCACTGTAAAAGAATACAGGAAGTGCAAATAAAATATTTAAGTATTTAAATACATGCTTTACATTATCGGATGTTAAACTATTTAATGATAAATATTCAGGAAAACTAAAGAGCATAATATTTCCGGCAGCAAATCCGGCGACACCAATTTTATACCACAGTTTTTTATTTATTAATGCAGATTTTTCTACTTCTTTTTCGGCAAGATTTAAATCAGGTTCGTAACCAATAGAGTTTAAGAGTATAACTACATTTTTTAAGTTTGTTTTCTCTTCGTTGAATTTTATGGAAACTATTTTTCTTAGAAAATTGGCTTCGGAAGAAATAATTCCTTCATCCATTTTGTAAAGGTTTTCTAAAATCCAAATGCAGGAACTACAATGCACTTGAGGAATGTTGAAAGTGACGGTTGTAATTTTACCATCGGTAAAGTCTATCAACTTTTCTTTGAGTTCAAGATCATCAAGAAAATCATAATTTTTCTTAATCTCATCCTTTTTTGATAAGCCTGGATTATCATCTAAATTATAGTATGTGCAGAGATTATTTTCTTCCAATAACTCATACACTGTTTTACACCCGTTACAGCAAAAAATCTTTTCACCTATATTATAACTTTTATCGCTGCAAGACTCTCCGCAATGATAGCAAATCAGTTTGGTATCTGTTAATATTTCTTGTTCTTTTCTCAAATTTTTTGATTGACAAAATTTTAATACTATAAAATAATTATTTTGAGATTAAAAAGGAGGAAAAAATATTTTTATACTATTATAAAGGATAGGTAACGACACTAAAAAAATAGTGGGAATTGACCAATCTCACACAAACTAACATAGAAATAAACTTACTTTCTTTTTTTCTTTCTTCTTGAAGCAGAGGCAAAGGATAGGTTGCTTTTTCTAACTCTTCTATTCTTTCTTCTCTTTCTTTTTTCTTTTTTGTTAGAGGCATTCTTTTTTGCAGATGCGACTTCCAGAACAATTTTACGTTTTTGATATTCTTTACCATTAGCATTCTTTATGAGTGCATCTTCAAAATCCGATTCGGCTTCAAAGAACGAAAAGTTTTGCATTATATCTATTGTCCCGATTTCAATATCGCGAAAACCCGAATTATCTTTTACTAGTCCGATTATTGTCGTTGGTTTTATTTTATCGGTTTTACCTAAATTTATGAAAAAACGAGTCATTCCTTCATTAGAGTTTTTTTTGTTTCTACCTTTTGAACCTTTTTTAGGTTTTGTCAAGTCGGGCAAATCTTTATAATATTCCAAAAATCTGTTAAACTCTAAAGAGACAAATTTTTTGATTAATTCTTCGCGATCTAACCATTCTAATTTTTTCATGATTTGAGGAAGGAAAGAATCTATTTGTGTATGATCAACAATAACTTTTTCCATTCTATCAATTAAATGAAACAATTGTTTTTCACAAACTTCTTTACCTGTTGGAACAATTGAATCATTAAACTTTTTCCCAAGCTGTTTTTCAATCTGAGTTATTTTATTTTTTTCTTTAAGGTTAGCAATTACAATTGAAGATCCAAGTTTTCCGGCACGACCGGTTCTTCCGCTTCTATGTGTGTAAATTTCTAATTCATCCGGAAGATTATAATTAACAACGTGTGTTAAGTCATCAACATCCAAACCTCTTGCAGCTACATCTGTAGCAATCAACAATTTTACATGTTTTATTCTAAACTTGTTCATTGTAGCGGTTCTTTGTGCTTGAGATAAATCGCCATGAATAGATTCAGCATTGTATCCGTCTTTAATTAATTTTTCAGCTACTTCTTGAGTTTCTCTTCTTGTTCGGCAAAAAATAATTCCGTAAATCTCTGGATAAAAATCAACTATTCTTTTAAGTGCCAAATATCTGTCTTTTGCATGTACAAAATAAACTTGATGACTTACATTTTCAGCACCAACATTTTTTTTCCCAATAGTTATTTCAAGTGGTTCGGATAAATATCTTTTGGAAATTATTTTTACTTCCTTAGACATTGTTGCCGAAAAAAGCAATGTATTTCTTTCTTTTGGTGTTGTATCAATTATAGCATCGAGTTCATCTCTAAATCCCATATTCAGCATTTCATCAGCTTCATCTAAAACAACTGAATTTATTTTGGATAAATTTACAACACCGCGATTTATAAAATCCATTAATCTACCGGGAGTAGCCACAATTATGTGTACGCCTTTTTTTAACTTACGAATTTGATTGTCTATGCTTGAACCACCAAATACGGCAGTTATTTTAACATCGCTTTTATATTTTGCAAAATCTCTAATGTCATCTGCAATTTGTAAACATAATTCACGTGTAGGACTTAAAACCAAATGTTGAACATAATTCTTTTTTATATCGGTTTTTTGAATTAACGGAATTCCGAAAGCGGCAGTTTTGCCTGTTCCGGTTTGTGCGAGAGCAATAATATCTTTTGTGTTTTCATCAAGTAGTTTGGGAATTACTTTCTCTTGAACAGGCATCGGAAAATTAAATCCGAGTTCTTCAACAGCATTAATAATATTTTTTTCTACACCGAGGTCATAAAATGTTTTCATCTTTTCCTTTATTTTTAAAATGTAACTAAGAAATGTACACAAATAAAAATCAAAAATGAAAAGACAATAGTTAAAAGATAAAACGGAAGATGCTAGTAGTCATCGAGAGAGAAACGCAGCAATCTGCTGAGAGAGATTTCTTCGCAAAATTCTTTTTCTTGTAATGACTATTTTATTTAATTATTGTAATTCTAAAAGTTTATAATCTTAATTATTTAACATTTAAAGAAGAGACTCTTCAAATAATAATGTGAGCGATTCAATGGAAATATCTTCCATTAAAAAATCATTAACATGGTAACCATCATATTCTCTTTTATCCTTTTCGGAAATCTCTTTATCTACAATAAATATTTGCGATTTATTTTTTTGGTCTTTTTTTCTTAAAGTTGAAACTAATTCCGTTCCCTTCATTAATTCCATATTATTCTTTGTAATTAAGATTGACGGTGTTTTTTCTAACATGGAATTTAGTGCTTCAAAACCGTTTTTACAAAAAGTGATTTTTGAGTTTGTAAAATTTTTGGAAAGTACTTCAAAAAATATTTCTTTGTTAAATTTGTCATCTTCAACAATAAGAATTGTATTATCGCTTTTAGGTAATGTAAAATGGAATTCACTCCCTTTATCCACTTCAGAGAAAAACCAAATTTTACCTTCGTGCTTTTCAATAATTTCTTTTACAAGTGTTAAACCTAAACCTGTTCCTCTCTCGCCGGCTGTACCTGCTTTAGAAAATTTTGTGTCTATTTTAAAAAGTTTTTCATGATCTTCCGGAGCAATTCCTATTCCTTCATCGGCAATAATTATTTCAACCATATCATTCTTATAAATGCCTGTTGTTATTGTTATTTTTTTACTTTCCGGTGTAAATTTAACTGCATTACTTAGTAAATTTGTTATTACTTGATTGATAAGCCTTTCATCTACGTTTACAAATAAACCGGGTTCTGCATCAACAATGATTTTAATATTTTTTCTCATCACAGAACCGGTAAGTACCGATACGGAATTGTTGATAAGATCCAGAATATCTAATCTCTGTGGTTCATATTTTATTGTACCGGCTTGCAGTCTTGTCCAATCCAATAAATGATTAACCATTTGCAGTTGAACTTGTGATGCTTCGTATATGTATTTTAGGTAATCAATTCTTTCATCTTCTGGTAAGTTTGGTTCATTTATTAAAATTTCTGCAAATCCTAATAAACTGCTGAATGGTGCTCTTAAATCATGCGAGATAATTGATATTAGTTTGTCTTTGGATTTGTTCAATTCTTGTTTAGAACTTATATCTTGATGCAGTTCAATTTCTTTATTTTTAAAGTCGGTAATATTAAATAAAATACTGAAGTAATTTTCCTTACCGTTATCTGTATTTTTGGACACAAATTCTCTAAACCAAATAGTTTTATCATTTCCGGCAATAATTTCTATATCCGTTTGTTTTGTTTTGTTATTATCGGTAAAGGAATTGTTTTTAATTGCGTTAAATATTTCTTCGCCTTTATTATCTGGTATTAGTGAATAATGAATGTACTTATATTCGGATATTTCTTTTGCAGTTATTCCTATTAATTTTTCAAAATGCTCTGAGCAGTAAAATTCATTTTCATTCCATTTTAAAATAAAGAAATCTTTTTGCATGTTAAGTAAACTATTGAGTTCAGAAGTAATAAAATTATTAACCATTATAAATAAAATTTAGTTTTTGTTTTCAGTTTTTGTGGAAATTCCCATTAATTCCATTTTTCTGTAAAGAGAAGATAATCCTATATTCAACGCTTTAGCAGCTTCTTCTTTATTATTATCGTATTTTTTTATGATTCTCTTAATATGATTTTTTTCAAAATTCATTGTTGCTTCTTTTAGGGCTTCGGGAACATCACTTAAATTAACAGAAATATTATCACTATCCGTAATATCATCGAGCTGAATAATATCTGATTTAGAGAATATTATCGCTCTTTCTATAATATTTTCAAGTTCTCTTACTCCACCACGCCAATTATAATTGATTAATTTTTTCATTGATTCATTATTAACTCCAAGAACCGGCTTACCCATTTCATTACAATATTTTGTTACAAAATGATTTACAAGAAGCGGAATATCTTCGCGTCTTTCGTTAAGAGAGGGAAGTTTAATTTCAACAACATTTAGTCTGTAATATAAATCTTCTCTAAATTCTCCAATTTTTGTTTTTTCGTAAATATCATGATGTGTTGCGGCAATTATTCTTACATCAGTTTTTATTGGTTTTACTCCTCCCACGGGAATAAATTCACGATCTTCAATTACACGTAATAATTTTACTTGCAAATTTAAAGGTAAATCACCAATTTCATCTAAAAATAATGTTCCTCTGTCAGCGACTTTAAAAAGACCGTCTTTATCATTTATGGCACCTGTAAACGAACCTTTTTTGTGTCCGAATAATTCACTTTCTATTAAAGTTGCAGAAATTGCTCCGCAGTTTATAGGAAGAAAAATTTTATCTTTCCTTAAACTATTATAATGGATTGACTTTGCTACAAGTTCTTTACCTGTTCCGCTTTTACCTGATATTAAAACATTACTGTTTGTCGGGGCAACTTGTTTAATTATATCAAATATTTTTTTAATAGATTCGCTTTGACCGATAATATTATTAAAATCAGCAGAACCGGTTATTTTTTTTCTTAAAAATTTATTTTCTTCAGCAAGTTTCCTAAATTCTAGCAACCTCTTAACTCTTATTAAAAGATCGTCAAATTCTACAGGCTTTAGTAAATAATCGTAAGCACCATTTCTAAGTGCTTCAACGGCAGTTTCTACCGAAGCATAAGCGGTCATAATTATAAAATATGTATCCGGAGATATTTTGGAACCTTTCTCTAATAATTGTATCCCATTTAATCCGGGCATTTTTATATCGGAAATAACAAGATGATATTCATTCCTTTCAATTAAGGCTAAAGCTTCATCCCCATTTTCTACGGCTGTGGTTTCATAACCTTCTTCGTCCAAAATCATCTTTAATGAATCTCTTATACCTTTTTCATCATCAGCTATTAAAATTTTAATTTCCATTTATTTATCCTTAATTTTTGAAGGGTTTCTTTTCAGCAAGGTATTTGAATAATAAATTCGCTTCCCTTGCCAAGCTCACTTTTTACTTTTATTTCACCGTTTATTTTTTTTATTATTCCGTAACTTACGGATAAACCGAGTCCCGTACCTTTACCAACCTGCTTTGTAGTAAAGAAAGGATCAAATATTCTATCTATTAAATTTTGTTCTATTCCGATACCATTATCGGAGATACTTATAATTATATTTTGTGAAGTGTTAAAAGACTTTACTTTTATAGAACCTCTTCCGTTTATGGCATCTAAAGCATTAATGAGAATATTTATAAAAACTTGAATAAGTTGGTCAGGGACTGTATTAATCATAGGTAAATTATTACTTAGATTAGTTTTAAAATCAACTTTTTTAACTCTTTTATCATATTTTACAATTCCTACAGCAGTTTTTATAACTTCATTAATTTGAGTTTTGATCATATCATGTCCGGGAGGTCGCGATAAATCAACTAACTCTCTTACAATTTTTGATATTCTATTTATGTTATCTTTTACATTAATTAGCTGATTGCTTGTAAATTGATCGCTTGTTCGCCTTTGTAGAATTTGTACAATAGAAGAAATTGAAGCGAGAGGATTCCCGATTTCGTGTGCAACTCCGGCGGCAAGTTGACCTATAACTGCTAATTTTTCCGATTGGTCTATTTGTTGCTGTAACTTTCGTACTTCCGTAACATCAGTAAAAACAATTGTTCTTCCCATATATTCATTATTATCTCCCGGTAATTTAGCTACATTTAACTGTACGGGAATAACTTTTTGACTTTTAGTTTTTCTTTCGGTTTCAATAGATTTTACATAACCTTTTAACTTTACTTCTTTTACAATATTTTCTAATTCGGATAAGTATTTTTTTTCGTTGGGCAATAGTATAGCTGCATCTTTACCTATAATCTCTTCAATCTTATAACCGAAAATCTTTTCTGCACCATTATTCCATGCAACAAATTTTTCGTTTTTATCAATAGCTATTATTGCCAAATCTAAATTTTGGATTACATTTTGAAGGTATTTATAATTTATATCTGTATTTTTTTTCAATTGATTGCTTAAAAAAATTAAATAATTAATTAAAATATCGTTAAAATTAAGGGAAAAATCATTTAATTTACTATTTATAATTACTTTGGATAGTTTATATTGTGCTTAATAACACAAAAAAATTTTTTATAACTAATTTATTGTATATCTGTAAAAAATTTTTGATTTTAAATTTTAATACTTTATGCTAAGAAAAAAAAGAGTAAATAGAAACACAATTATAATATTTTTACTAATATTTTTATCATTTTCGGTTGATATTTTTTCACAATTATTGTTCAGAGATGATTTTCAGACTAAAAATAGTTATTGGTATTGGCGGTCTGATGGGAACCAACAAAAACCAACTGTGCAAAATGGATTGTTAAAACTGGAATTGTTAAATGCCGTTAATAGTGAGTATTGTAATACGGAAATTTATGATCCAACCGAACCTTATGGACCCGGTACACAAGTAAGAATTAGGTTAAAGGCTTCAAGTATTCATAGCGGTTCGCGTGGCTGGGGTTTTTGGGATGGTGATATAGATATTCCTTCTTTATTGTATGATTACGATGTAGCTTGGATTATGCAACAAGGTAGTGATTCATCGGGTACAGATTATAATTGGTTTCAGTTTGGTGTAAATAAAGATTCGATTAATAATAGGCAAATAATTGATTTAACTGAACTTTTAGATGAAACCAAATGGCATACTTACAAAATTACTTGGAAAGATAGGCTGGTTTCGTTACATATTGATAACCGTTTGGTTTTTGTAACAAATCAAACTATTCCGGATGAAAAAATGAGAGTTGATATTTGGATTGATAATAGAGTTCTTAATCTTTCAAATCCGGCAAATTATAGAAATACAAACTCCGATTCATCAGAAATGCTCGTAGATTTTGTTGAAGTTACAGGATTAGAAGGACCTGAAATAAGCAGAACTTTGCCGAATAATGTTATCTTTTGGAATAGCCCTAATTCTTTTCCAATCGGGGAAAATAATTCTCTCTGGAAAAAATTTAATATAAATTCCTCATCAGAAGGTAAAGCATACTTGTTCTTAACCGGAAGTGCTGAAAATTACAAAAGCATAATGGAATATGACGAGTTGAAGGTAAAATTCAATGGTAAAGATTTTGGATGGAAAAATAATTTTTCCTTAGACGGAAAGGTTTTAAAAGGTAAAGGTAAATCAATACTGATGGAAGTTGATTTAAAAACAAATAACTTGCTCAAAATTATTACAAATAAAACACCTTTTTTGAAAGATATAATTCTATTACATTCACCAAAGGGTAAATTAATTTTTTCAAAAGAATATAACGAAACTGCAAAGACAAATGATGGGCTCTGGAAAACAATAGAAGTTAATGCTGCTGAATCTTCCAATGCTGTTTTATTACTTTCCGGTGAAGCAGAAAAAAATGATGCAATAAAAATTATTGTTGATAATAAAGATTATGGTTGGAACGGTGAATTTTCAATTGCAGGAAATAAATTAAAAGGTTATCCCAATACGGTGGCTTTGGAATTAAACTTAAAACAGGGCAAACATAAAATTGAAATTCACAAAAAAGGAAAACCAATATTATATACCGCTGTAATTTACGGAACATCCACTTTAACCGATATTGATAATGAAGAAGCTGTTGCTTCCGAATTAAAACTTACAGCAAATCCAAATCCGTTTAATAATGCAACGATAATAAATTATACTCTGCCACAGAGCGGTAGAACCAATATATCAATTTATAATTCAATCGGGCAGCTTGTGGAAACTATAATAAACGAGAACAAAAATAAAGGCAGTTACAAACTTAACTGGAATGCAGAAAATATAAGTTCGGGCTTATATTTCTGTGTAATAAAATTAGAGTCAAAAGTTAAAGTTCATAAGTTAATGCTGTTAAAATAAACTTCCTTAAAAATGATAATATTGGTTTTCTTATTTATTTTTCTTTTGTTTTTCTATTTATACTTTTTGGATAATATTTCTAAAGGTATAAATAAATTAAATTCAAATCAAAATAATTGTTCAATTCAAGAAGTATCTTTCATTTCTGTAATAATTCCATTTAGAAACGAAGAAGATAATCTAAAACGCAGTGTTGAAAGTATTTCATCTCAGATATTTCCTAAAGATAAATATGAAGTTATTTACATTGATGATAACTCAGATGATAATTCTATCGCAATCTTAGAATCATTAGAAAAATTAAATGATATAAAGATTTTAAAATCACCAAGTTCTCTAGAAGATAGAGCACATAAAAAGAAAGCATTAAAGTTTGCAATTGATAATGCAAAAGGGGATATAATTATAACAACAGATGCCGATTGTTTTCATGGTAGTGATTGGTTGAAAACGATGGCAGCAACATTCAGTAGCGAAACAGGTTTTGTTTCGGGTCCCGTTCAATTTGTTGCAAGGAATAATCTTTTTCAGAAGTTGCAAGAGTTGGAGTTTTCGGGATTGATTCTTGTCGGTGCGGGACTTATCGGAATTGAGCAGCCTATTATCTGTAATGCTGCAAATCTTGGCTTTAGAAAAAATGTATTTGATTTTGTTGGTGGTTATGAAGATAATTTAAATATCAGCTCCGGCGATGATGAATTTTTGATGCAGAAAATTAATAAGAATACAAATTATAAAGTTAACTTTTGCTTTAATCAAAAAGCTACTTCTTTTACAAATCCAAATGAAAGTTTAGCCCAATTTTATCAACAACGAAAAAGGTGGGCAAGCAAAGGTTTTTATTATCTTGATAACAAAATCACAGTTCTTCTTATTCTCATTTTTTTCTTTTATCTCAGTTTACCTATTCAGTTATTCTTAGGACTATTCAGTAATCAGATATTTATTTATACTTTTCTCTTTAGTTTAATATTAAAGTTTATTTTTGAATATAGGATATTGTTTATTAATTCAAAAAAATTGTTTACAAAACCCAAATTTTTAGTTTTCATAATTGCCGAATTTTTTCACATACCTTATATAATCATTTCAGGAATTGCAGGTACTTTCGGAAACTACAAATGGAAAGGAAGAAAAATTAAAAGGTAATTTAACTAAAAAAAGTTTTTGCTACATCAATTAACAGTGAAGGTTTATTTATAACTGCTGTTTTAGCAACCTGGCCTAAAGTTAATTTATCTTTTGGTAATTTTTTAAGTGAATGAGCAATGCTGTTATACTTTTCGTCCGTTAAATTATAAATACCGTTTTTAATTCTGTTAAACATTTCGTGGCGTTTACCGAGACGGTTGTGCCATTCTTTTTCATAATTGCTAATTAAACTTAAATCATCTTTAACAATTGCTTCACCCGAAATTTTGCCGGCAATACTCCCTCCAATCATTCCGCTGATTATTCCTCCTCCGGAAAGCGGATTTATTTGTCTTGCGGCATCGCCAACCAACATTACATTTTCTTTAACAATTTTTTCTAAAGTTGGTGTAAACGGAATTCCTCCGGCAACTTGTGATAATACGGATGCGTTTGGAAAATGTTTTTCTAAAAATTCATTTAGAAAAGATAAAGCGGATCTTTTTCTGCCAATATTCCCGGTAATTGCAAGTCCTATATTTGCTAAAGCATTACCTTTCGGGAAAACCCAAAGATAGCCTTGCGGAGCATAAATATTGCCCCAATAGAAATAGCATGTATTTTCTTTTACGTCCACATTAGAAACGGTTACTTGGATTCCGCTTTCCATATCGCGGAAATCTGAATGAGTTTTTAATCCTGCCCATCTTCCAACTCTGGATTCAACTCCATCAGCACCGATTATAATTTTGCCTTCAACTTTTTTTTCTTTTCCGCGATATTCAAATTGTACACCGTTAATTTTTTTATTATCATCAAAAGTAAGTGCATTAACATATGCTCTTGTTAAAATATCTGCTCCTTTTTGCGAAGCCATATTTGCCAGTTCGTAATCAAAAATTTTTCTTTCCAGAATACAGCCTTTGCCGTCAAAAGAAATATCTATTTGTGTTTTATCGGGTGCAATAAAACTAAATTCCGTTATTTCTGTTGTAATCCACTTAGGATTAGGCTCAACAAATTCTTTTAAACCTGCTAAGCTGACTGCCTCACCGCATCTGACCGGATAACCAACATCTCTGTCTTTCTCTAAAATTAAAACAGAAGCTCCTTTTTCGGCGGCGTATTTGGCAGCAATTGAACCTGCAGGTCCGGCACCAATAACAATTATATCATATTTATTTTTCATCTTTTTTTTGCTTTCAAATTTTTATTGAACTTTAATACTTCAATGGGACATGACCAAACACATTTAACGCAATTGGTGCAGAGTTCTTCTACTATTTCTATTTCTGCTTCCTTAAGTTCTATTGCATCTTCGGGACAAACACCTACGCAGCATCCGCAAAAATCACATTTATTAGGTAAAACTTCTATCATTAACAAAATATATTCCTTTCGTAAAAAAATAATTGTAAAAATATAATGCTTTTAATTAATATGAAACCTCTTTAAAAAATCTTTTCTTTATCGATAATTGAACAAGGTTATTTTCTTAATAACTTAACAGCCAATTATTTAAGAGATTTCTATGATAAAATTCGATAAAGATAAAAGTATCGATTACTTTAAAACTTTATTTAATGATAATCGAAATGGAATATGCATAGTTAATAACGAAGGTAAAGTTATTGAGCTAAATAAGTATTATGCAGATCTGTTTGGATTTAATAAAAAAGATTTAATCGGAAAACATTATACTGATTTTGTTGCTGATGAGCATATTCCTACTGCTAAAAAGAATCATCGGAAGATTTTTAATGGTACCGATATTCTAAAAGCTGAAGAAAAAGTAAAACATAAAAACGGAACTTATTTTTATCTTCAAACAACAAATATAAAGGTAAATGATAGTAATGGTAATAAATTAAGAATTACTACTGCCGTAGATGTTTCTAAAAGATTGAAGAACGAACTTGTTCAATCCGTATTGTTGGAAATTGCTAATCTTACAAATTACTCAATGCCTAACCAAAAATTTTATTCTTCAATTCACTCGGCTATATGCAAGTTAGTTCCTATAAAGAATATGACGGTATCAGTAAATAATTACATATCCGAATATGTTGATTATCCATACAATGCCAATGAATATAATATGACTTGTGAGAGCGAACTTGAAAAAGAATATGAAATTTTCTCAGAATACAAAAAACCGATTTTAATATCGGAACAAAAAATAAATGAACTTATTGAAGAAAATAAATTATGTGATTATTTAATTAAACCTAAAAGTATTTTGGTTATTCCACTAATTATAAGTAATAATCTACTTGGAACAATTACAATTAAAGATTATGTTCCAAGAGAATATTCTAAAAATGAATTGGAATTATTAGAAATTGTAGCTTCGCAAATCGCAAATGTAGTGGATAGAAAAAATTATGAGGAAAAATTAATTTTTGCAAAAAATACAGCTGAAGAAGCGTTGAAACTTAAATCGGAATTTTTAGCTCAAATATCGCACGAAATAAGAACACCTCTTAATTCAATTGTAAGTTTTGCATCTTTAATAAAAGCAGAATTGGAAGAACATTTATCCGAAGACCTTACCGAAGCATTTCAACATATAGAAAGAGGAGGCTCAAGATTAACACGAACAATAGATCTTATACTTAATGCTTCCAAATCACAAAAAAATGATTACCAAATTTTTCCTGAAGAATTACTTTTGTGTGATGATATTTTGAACCCTCTGGTTAAGGAACTTCAAACTAAAGCAAAACAAAAAAACTTAAACTTGAATTTTATTAATCCTGAAAATAAAATAAGATTAGTTTGCGATCAGTATTCAACCACACAACTTTTCTCTAACTTAATTGAGAATGCTATAAAATATACTAAAGAAGGTTCTATTGATATAAGTCTATTCTATAATAAAATGGGACAAATTCAGGTTGATGTAAAAGATACTGGAATTGGTATTTCTGAAGATTATTTTCCAAAACTATTTGAACCGTTTTCGCAGGAAGAGCAAGGTTACACAAGAACTTATGAAGGGATTGGATTGGGACTTTCACTTGTAAAAAATTACGCAGAACTAAACAACGCGAATATAAGTGTTCAAAGTAAAAAAAATGAAGGCTCTCTATTTTCAGTTATCTTTAATTAAAATAGGGCTCTAAATTAAACTGAAAAAATTTTTTACAAAGAGTTTTATTGCTTATATAATTGCCTAAATTTTTTGCAATCCCGCTTATCAATTGATGAGCGGGATAACTATTTTTTACTTTTTTGAGAGAACTAGATTAAACACTCTAAAATCATTATTTCCCAATCATATTTTCCGGTGCTAATAACTTATTTAATTCTTCTTCCGATAAAAGTTCTTTTTCCAGAACCAGTTCATAAACACCACGATTGGTTTCAAGTGCTTCTTTGGCAATTTGTGTACTTGTTTCGTAACCGAGTATAGGATTTAATGCGGTTATAAGTCCGATGCTGTTTTTAACCAGATTAGAGCAATGTTTTTCATTTACTGTAATTCCATCAATACATCTGTATTTTAGAGTATTCATTCCATTAATCAGTATTGAAATTGATTCAAAAATACTTTGTACAATTACAGGTTCCATTACGTTTAGTTCAAGCTGTCCTGCTTCGGCTCCGAGTGTAACGGTTAAATCATTCCCGATAACTTTAAAGGCAATTTGGTTAACAACTTCAGGTATAACGGGATTTACTTTCCCAGGCATTATTGATGAACCGGGTTGCATTGCCGGAAGATTTATTTCGTTTAATCCTGTTCTTGGTCCGGATGATAACAATCTTAAATCATTAGAAATTTTTGATAACTTTACAGCCAATCTTTTTATTGCCGATGAATAAATTACAAAAGCTCCGGTATCTTGTGTTGCTTCAACTAAATTACCTGCAAGAACAACATCATAATTGCTTATTTCTTTAAGATATTCAACACACTTTTGGCTGTAGCCTTTAGGAGCATTTATACCTGTTCCGATTGCAGTTGCACCCATATTAACTTCGAGAAATAATTTTGCATTTTGCTCAAGTCTTTGAATTTCCTCTTCGAGTGTAACGGCATAAGCTTCAAATTCTTGTCCGAGTGTCATAGGAACAGCATCTTGCAACTGAGTTCTTCCCATTTTAATTATATTCTCAAATTCTTTTCCTTTATTCCTGAATGAACTAATTAATTCTTTTAGAGTAAAAATTAAATTTTCATTTGATTTTATTACAGCAAGTTTAATTGCCGTAGGATAAGCATCGTTTGTTGATTGTGATAAATTTACATGATTGTTTGGATGACAATATTTGTAATTCCCTTTCTCTCTATTCAATAATTCCAATGCTCTATTTGCAATCACTTCATTTGCATTCATATTTGTCGAAGTTCCGGCACCGCCTTGAATCATATCTACAACAAAATTTGTATGAAGTTTACCATTTATAATTTCATTACATGATTCAATTATTGCATCTGCTACCGGTTTAGAGAGAAGACCAAGCTCGTGATTGGCTTTTGCCGCTGCCATTTTTACCATTCCGAGAGCTTCAATAATATTTGGGAATGTATTTATTGTTTGTCCGCTGATATTAAAATTCTCTAAAGCTCTTAAAGTCTGAACGCCGTAATATTTATTTGCGGGAACATTCCGTTCTCCTAATAGATCATGTTCTTTTCTTGTTCTGCTTGTGTCATATTGTGCCCCTATGTTAGCCGAGCGTGCATTTGTATGTCGTAATCGGCGAGAAATAACTTCTGAAATTTTAGTATATAGTTTTATTGCAATACGTCCGTTATCTTGCATTATTTTATCTAACTGTACTTTTTTTATATAAACAACCTTAGTATTCAATAAAGCTCTGGCAGAAGTTGAATGAGGTGAATCATCTATTAACGAACCTTCGCCAAGGAAGTCGTATTTTGAGAAGAATGAAAGTCTCTTTTCTTGTCCGAATGGAGTTCGGTGAAAGAGTTCAATTTCTCCTTCATAAATCATGTAAACATGATTTCGGGAATTATTTTCACTAAATAAAAGTTTTCCGTTTTCAATTTCTTTAAATTGCATTTCCGAGGCAACAACTTCGAGTTCGGATTCTTCAAATTTTTCAAACAATTCTACTTTCGAAATAAATTCTTTAATTATTTTTGTATCCATAACTAATTTTCTCCCAAAAAATTATTAAAACTATGTAACAATTTAATATTCTATTTCGTCTTTAACTATAGAAAATGATACTGAATAATAAAAAATATAACTTTTTAATAAAACAATATAAAAATAGAGTTTACAGCTATTCTATTTTCCTACTTAAAAATAGAATGGATGCAGATGATGTAACTCAAGAAGTATTGATAAAAATCTGGGAAAATATCGGAGAGTTTAAAATGCTTTCTGCAAAAACTTGGATAATGAAAACTACTCACAATCTTTGTATCGATTATCTGAGAAAAAGAAAATCCGATTTATGTAAAAATCCCTTTTCGATTGATGATGTGAGCCAATTTATGGTAAATAAGGACGAACAAAATCCCGCAAAGGAATTGGAAAATAAAATGACGGATGTTAAAATAAAAAATGCAATTAAACTTTTATCCGAAAATCAAAGGAGTATTTTCGTTCTGTATCAAATACAAGGAATGAAATATAAAGAAATTAGTAAAACATTGGAGATTCCGATTAACACGGTAAAAGTTTATCTGCTCAGAGCCAGAAAACAATTACAAGAATATTTAAGTAAAGATAAGTTACAAGAGGTAGCATAAATGAAAGATGAATTATTAAATAGAATAATTGCAGTTGCTTATAACGATGCATCAATTATAGAGAAATTTAAAATATACAGATTGGCAAAAAAAAATAAAGAAGTAAAACAAACTTTAGATGAATATAAAAATGCTGCTTCCGAAACAAGGAATATTTCACCTGATAATTGTCCCGATAAAATTATAGAAAATATAAAAGTAAGAACAAATTATCGACCTCTAAACAGAGATTCTTTATCTGACGATCTGTTCTCATTTGTTTTTGGAAGACCAAAATTTGTTAGCGGTTTAGTGGTTTTATTTCTTGCAGCTTTAATCTCAACATTGTTTTTAAGCAGAAAAGATATACACAAGCAGTACACACAAAAAGAAATTCAGATTGCCGATAAAGAAGTAAGGCATTCATTAAATATAGTTGCAAACATACTTAAAGAAACATCAAAAACCGTTGAAGAAGATGTGCTTGCAAAAAGAGTAAGCGCACCTATTCATAAAAGTATAAATTTTGTAAATAATTACTTACAAGGAGAAAACACAAATGGAAAAGTTAATTAAAATAACAGTAGCAATATTTTTTATTGCATTTATAAGCATTTCAGCACAAAGTGACGATTATTCAAAATATCCCGGTTACGCAAACTTCGGAAATTTATCCGCTCTTGAAGACGGTGAAGAAATTACAGAAATTTTAATAGAAGAGAAACTGTTAAGAATGGTAGCCAAATTTACTCAAGATGATGAAGAACTTTCTGATATGATTGGTGGACTTAAACTAATTAAAGTAAACACATTTAAAGTTACCACTAATAATGAACAGCAGCTAATACAAAAAGCAAAGCTTATCGATAAAGATTTAATATCTAAAAGATGGGATAGAATTGTGAAAAACAAATCAAAAGATAATGTTACAAATGTTTATGTAAAAACAAAAAGTGATGAAGATTTTGAAGGCTTAACAGTTGTTTCCATAAACAAAAACGGTGAAGCATCCTTTGTAAATATTGTAGGAAAAATAAATGTAGATGCCCTTGGTAAACTTGGAGCCAAGTTCGATATTCCCGGTGTTGATAACATTAAGAAGAATAAAAAATAAGAACCTAAACGGAATTTAAAAATGAAAAAGGTTAAACATTTAATAATAATTTTAATTATGGCTTTGCTTAGTTCAAGCTGTATAGGTGTAAATAGAGAATTCAAAAATATTCGTTCTTCAATTATGGGAAATATTAATGATGACTTTAAAAAAGAATTTGAGTTCTCTGTTGGACCTGTAGGTTTTTTTATTGTAAATCAGTTTGTAAGATTTTCTGATACTGATGCAAAAGAAAACATTGAACAAATTTTGAACAAAGTTAACAATATCCATATAGGAATTTATAACCGACTATCAAATTCATCTAAGCTTTCTTTTGGTTTATTTAAAGAACTTTCAAAATCTGTAATAAACGAAAGTTGGAAACCAATAATAAAAACAGTAAGTAAGAATGAACTTGTAGGCATATTTATTAAAGAATTAGATGCAGATCATATTCGAGAATTATTTGTAGTAACGCTAAGCAGCGAAGAATTAGTTTTGGTAAAACTTGAAGGAAATATTGGAGCAATAATAGATCAGGTAATTAAAAGCCATAGCAATAATTTAAGAGTAACCGGTTATTCATAATTTTTGAAACTGCTAAAAATAAAATTGATTTTAATGCTGAACGGCTATCGAGCTGACTCTTCCAAAATAAGTGTAAAAGTGGAAATATAGTTTTCAGCATTTAACTTTTTATATTATGAAACAATGTCCTGCTGTCTCTAAATATTCCTGAATCTGCTGCTTAATATGTAAGTTTAGCGTAACAAAATTTTTAAATTTTCAAACATTTACATTACATATAATCTAACTCAGAAAAACATAGATATTTAACAATTATATCTTTCCGCAAACATCATTTTTTTTTGATAAATTTAAATAGTTTAAAAAATAAAAAGAGGTAAAAATGAAGAGGTTGATTATGACAATTTTTGCGGGATTTATATTACTATCAAATGTATTTTCACAAGATAATGAAAATCCGTTTTTAACTGAAAGGGAAACCCCTTTTGGAACACCTCCTTTCGATAAAATTAAAACGGAACACTACTTGCCTGCATTTGAAGCCGGTATTGAAGAGCAAAAAAAAGAAATTGATGCAATTGTGAATAATCAAGATGAACCAACGTTTAAAAATACAATTGAAGCTCTTGATGCTTCCGGTGCTTTGCTTACTGATGTAAATAGAATTTTTGGTGCAATGCAAGGAGCAATGAATAATAGTGATATTGAAAAAATTTCTCTTGAAATAACACCAAAACTGACAAAGCATAAGGATAACATAAAATTAAACAAAAAACTTTTTGAAAGAATTAAGAATGTTTATCTTAAAAAAGATAACTTAAACTTAACAACCGAACAACAGAAACTTCTTGAAAAATATTATAAAAAATTTGTAAGAGGCGGAGCAAACTTAAATGATGCTGATAAAGATAAGTTAAGAAAGATAAATGAAAAACTCGGACTACTTACATTAAAGTTCGGAAAAAATGTTCTTAACGAAACTAATAAATTTGAAATGATTATTGAAGATAAAAATAATTTGGAAGGATTACCTGAATCTGTGATTGCTGGAGCGAAAGCTGCTGCAAAAGAAAAAGGTTACGAGAATAAATGGTTATTTACAATTCACAAGCCAAGTATGATTCCTTTCTTGCAGTATTCAAAGAAGAGAGATTTAAGAAAGAAAATTTATACTGCCTATTTTATGAAAGGTGATAACAACGATGAATTCGATAATAAAAAAATCATTTCGGAAATTGTAAATCTCAGAATTCAAAAAGCCAAATTACTCGGTTATAAAAATCATGCTGAATTTATCCTTGAAGAAAATATGGCTGCGAATCCTAAAAATGTTTATGAGCTTTTGCATAAACTTTGGAAACCCGCACTCGAAAGAGCAAAAGCTGAAAGAGATGAAATGCAAAAGTTAGTTTACGAAGAAGGAAATAATTTTAAAATTCAACCTTGGGATTGGTGGTATTACGCAGAAAAATTAAAGAAAGCAAAATATAATTTGGATGAAACAGAATTAAGACCATATTTCAAAGTAGAAAATGTTATAGCCGGTGTTTTTGGTTTAGCAACAGATTTGTGGGGACTTCAGTTTGAAGAAAGAACAGATATTCCTAAATATCATCCAGATGTAAAAGTTTTTGAAGTAAAAGAAGCTGATGGTTCGCACATCGGAGTACTTTATACGGATTATTTTCCAAGAGCAAGTAAAAGAGGCGGAGCTTGGATGGATGCTTTTCGTAAACAATATAAAAAAGACGGAAAAATGATTTCTCCTATTATTTATAATGTTGGTAATTTTTCTAAACCTACGGACGATAAACCCGCTCTCTTAAGTCTTGATGAAGTGAGCACTCTTTTCCATGAGTTCGGGCATGCCATACACGGATTACTTTCTAATTGCACTTATGAATCAATTTCGGGAACATCAACTCCAAGAGATTTTGTAGAGTTTCCTTCGCAAGTAATGGAAAATTGGTGTTTACATCCCGATGTATTAAAAAAATATGCAAAACATTATGAAACCGGTGAAACGATACCTGAAGAATTAATCAAAAAATTAAAAAATGCAAGTCTCTTTAATCAAGGTTTTGAAACCGTAGAATATCTTGCAGCTTCAATTTTAGATATGGATTATCACACTTTGGAAAATGAAACCGATCTTGATGTAAATGAATTTGAAAAAAATTCCATGAAAGAAATTAACTTGATTGATGAAATCATACCCAGATACCGAAGCACATATTTTAATCATATTTTTTCAGGTGAATATTCTGCAGGTTACTACGGTTATATTTGGTCGGCTGTTTTAGATGCAGATGCTTTTAATGCTTTTGTTTCAACAGGGAATGTTTATGATAAAGAATTAGCTGATAAATACAGAAAGTATATTTTATCTTCCGGCGGAACGGATGACTCGATGAAGCTATACAAAAAATTCAGAGGAAATGAACCGGAAATTGAACCATTGTTAAAGAGAAGAGGATTAAACTAAAAAATTGATGCCCGGGTTTTTATCTAATTCGGGCTGATGATTTTATTTCCAGATAAATTATGTTGTTTATTAAAAAATTATATCTTGAATTATTAAAAAAACTTTCGCCGCAAATTGTATTAACACTTTCGTTTGTTTTTGTAATACTTTTAGGCTCAGTTCTTTTAATGCAGCCGTTTTCATTAAACGGAACAGAGCTTTCTTTTGGTAATTCTTTGTTTACATCTACCTCTGCAACTTGTGTTACTGGTTTGGCAGTTGTTGATACCGGAACACATTTTTCATTAATAGGAAAAATAATTATTCTTCTGTTAATTCAAATAGGCGGACTTGGAGTAATGTCTATCTCTGTTCTGCTCTTGCTTTTTATCAGAGGAAAATTCGGGATTGGCAGTAGGGAAATTATACAAGAAACATTAACCTACTTTGAAACAAATAACGTGAAAGATTTATTTAAGTCTGTTTTTATCTTTACAATTACAATAGAAGCTATTGGAGCTGTACTTTTAATAATTCGCTTTCTATTTGATATGCCTTTTGAAGAAGCAGTATTTTCGGGTATCTTTCATTCCGTTTCTGCTTTTTGTAATGCTGGTTTCAGCTTATTCCCCGATAGCTTGGTGAGATATCAGTCGGACTTCTATGTAAATTTTGTGATAGCCATGTTAATAATAATAGGCGGAATCGGCTTTATAGTAATGTATGATTTAAAAGATGTTGCAAAAAGAAAAAAAACTTTTAGTCGCTTAACACTTCATTCAAAAATTGTTTTAAGGATTTCGGGGTTATTAATAATTGTCGGAGCTATTTTTATCTTCATTTTTGAGTATCATGTTTCAATGAATAATATGGATTTGAAAACAAAATTGCTTATGTCTTTTTTTCAGTCAATTACAACAAGAACAGCAGGTTTTAATACTTTAGATATTCATTCTATTTCGATGCCTACATTATTTTTTATTACTGTGTTGATGTATATCGGAGCTTCACCGGCTTCAACAGGCGGGGGAATAAAAACAACAACAATAGCGGTTTTATACGCTTATATAAAAACAAGAATTAAAAACACAAAAAATGTTAATATAAATTTTTCAACACTTCCATCAAAATTAATTTCTAAAGCAATAGTTATAAATGTATTTGCAATAATTATTGTTGTGGCTTCTGCATTTATTCTAACAATAGTAGAATTAGAACATATACCTTTTAGTGTTAACGGAGATAAGTTCTTAGAAATATTTTTTGAAGTGGTTTCGGCTTTAGGCACTGTTGGCTTATCGACAGGCATTACTTCTTATATCTCCATATTTGGTAAATTCATCTTAATTTTGTTAATGATTTGTGGAAGAGTTGGTCCTTTAACAATTGCTATGGCAATTGGAGCTAAAGAAAAAATAGATATTAAATACGCAGAAGATAATTTATTAATAGGTTAATATGAAAAATATAGTAGTAGTTGGGTTAAGTAGTTTCGGTTATTATTTATGTAAAGCTCTTGATAAACATGGTTTTAATATTATGGCTATCGATATGAGTGAGGAGCTTGTAAAAAAAGTAAAACCCTTTGTTAGAAAGGCTGTTATTGGCGATGCAAGAGATAAAGAATTTTTAATACAACTTGGAGTCCCCGATTTTGATACGGCAATAATTTCCGTAGGAAACAAAATGGATTCCAGTATTTTAATTACACTTTATATGAAAGAACTTGAAATAAAAGAAATTATTGCCAAAGCTATTAACGAAGACCATGCAAAAATTTTAGAAAAAATTGGTGCTACAAGAATAATTTTTCCTGAAAGAGATATGGGTGAAAGAATGGCAAACACACTTATTTCACCTAATTTGCTTGAGTTTATGCCGCTGACTGAGGGCTTCAGTTTAATAGAAGTAAATCCCATTAAAGACTGGATTGGTAAAACTTTGAAAGAATTGGATTTGGGCAGTAAATATCATATTCAAATAACCATGATAAGACAATTGATTCCAGAACAAGTAATAATTCCGCATGGTGATTATGTTTTCAAAGACAGCGATATTTTATACATAATTGGTGATAACGATAAAATTGTAAAATTCCAGAACGATATAAGATAAATTAAAAAGAATCAAAATAATTTAAGTTGATAATTGAGCAAGATATTTTTTTTAGTTAATTTTAGTTAATCAAATAAATAAGAATTAAAGTTATAGGTCGTTATGAAAATCCATGAATATCAAGCAAAAGAAATTTTAAGAAAATTTAATGTCCCCGTTCCCGAAGGAAAAGTTGTTTTTTCTCCCAGTAATGCAGTTACTGCTGCTAAAAAAATAGAAGGAAAAATAAAAGTAGTAAAAGCTCAAATACATGCCGGAGGCAGAGGCAAAGGCGGTGGTGTAAAGGTTGCTAAAAATATAGATGAAGTAAAAAAATATGCAAAGGAAATTCTCGGGATGAACTTGGTTACACATCAAACCGGACCGGAAGGAAAAATTGTAAAAAGATTACTTATCGAGCAAGGTGTAAATATTGATAAAGAAATGTATGTTGGTATTACCTTAGATAGAGCACAATCAAAAAATGTAGTAATGGTTTCTACCGAAGGCGGTGTGGAAATTGAGAAAGTTGCAGCGGAAACTCCCGAAAAAATTATTAAAGAAACTATTGATCCTGCTGTAGGTATTCAACCTTATCAAGCTAGAAAATTAGCTTTTGGATTAGGACTTGAAGGAATTCAATTTAAAAATGCCGTTAAGTTTTTAACTTCTCTTTACAAAGCTTACGAAGCTACAGATGCTTCAATTGCTGAAATAAATCCACTTGTAGTTACAAAAGAAGGTGATGTTATTGCACTTGATGCTAAAATGAATTTTGATGATAATGCTCTTTACCGCCATAAAGATATTTTAGAGTATAGAGATTTTGAAGAAGAAGAACCACTTGAAATTGAAGCTTCAAAATATGATTTGAACTATATTAAGTTAGATGGAAATGTTGGGTGCATGGTAAATGGTGCTGGATTAGCAATGGGAACAATGGATATCATCAAACTTGCGGGCGGAGAGCCTGCTAACTTTCTTGATGTCGGTGGCGGAGCTAACAAAGAAACAGTTGCAAATGGATTTAAAATTATTTTAAGCGATCCGAATGTAAAAGCTATTTTGATAAATATTTTTGGTGGCATCGTTCGCTGCGATAGAGTTGCTCAAGGTGTAATAAATGCAGTTAAAGAAGTAAATGTTGAAGTCCCAATTGTAATTCGATTAGAAGGAACAAACGCAGAAGAAGCAGCTAAGTTACTCGACAAATCCAAAATGAATTTTGAAATTGCAACTACTCTTGAAGATGCAGCTAAAAAAGTTACATCTGTGCTCAAGAATAAATAGTTGCTGCATAAAACATTAGATAGTAAATTTCCGTTATTTTGGACAAGCAGCTTAGACTATTCATTAAATTGTTGCGGCAACTTGTCCATTCTTTGACCGATTTACAGATTATTTTTTTGTCCGTCAAAATATTTAACTTTTAATATTTCAACTTAAATAAATTACTTCAAGAAAAGCACACGGAATTATACGTACATTTAGTGTTTAACATCAAGTTTTATCTTTTTACCTAACAACGGCAGTTGGTTTTATGCCTTGATATTTAGTTAGTTCTGCATCTATTGACCCAATCAAAATTTTGGATTTTACTTTTACGGGCATTTTTACTTTATCATCAGTCAACCAAATAATAATACTTCCTTCACTTTTAAATAGTCCGCCTTCAACTACTAACGGTTCAATCATTATGCAATTAAAAGTTCCTGCTTCTACAGTTACGGTTTCTTTACCTCTGTAAACAACTTTTAAGGGATATATTTTATCTTTAAAGAAATTTTCCAGATAAAAACTATCGCCTATTTTTAGAGTATCGTAATTGAAAGTTCTTGTAAGATAAAATGCAGAAACTATGTCATTAACATTATCCGGTATTTCATAACTTCCTTTTTTAGTTTTAGCTAAATTGCGTCTATGATCAAAAAATGCTGAAAAATCCCTTGAATAATTTCCTTCTCTAATATGCTGTTCAAATCTCCACGGAAAAAGTCCTTCAAGGTCTAAATATGTTTCGTATCTATCTCTAACTTTAAAGAAAGGATCAAAACTTTCTACTGAGTTTACATGAAAAGTAATATGATATGTTTTTCGTTTAGCTATTTTTCTTATTTTAGGTATTTCCATAAAAGCAACACCTGCAGTTACGAATCCGTATTTTACATCAAAAGTTAATTTTTCACCTACTGTAAATGCTTTATTTTCTAATTTTCTGAATTCTTTTTTTTGTGCAAAAAGAAAGGTGACGAAAAATAGAAATAGGAATGTGTATTTAATTTTATTCATTTTTAGCTCAAATATTATTGTTTTATATATAACAGTTAAAATAGCCTTTTAGTTTCAATTAGGTAACAATAAAAATATTGAAAAACTATTTTTTTGAAATATATCTATTATTTTTAATATAGAATCTCCAAGGAAGTTCTGTCGATTTTTTAATGCCGATTCTTGTTGTTGCAATAATTTCTTTTTCCTCTATTTTAGGTGCGTCTAATAAATAAATTTTATCTGAAGTTAAATCTGTGCTGTTGAAACTTCTATCAATTCCAAATGCTTTACAGATTTTTGCAGGTCCGTTTAAAAGATTTATTTTTTCTTTGTCACTTATTTTAATTCTGCCATATTTGTTTAATGAAAATTCTTTTATTCCTTCTTTTGGCTCCATTGCTCTCAACAAAACGGCTGTTCCGTGATTTTTATTTCCCGTTACAATATTAGCACAAAAATGTATCCCGTAGATAAAGTAAACATAAAGAAATCCTCCTTCATTGAACATTATTTTATTTCTCTCGGTTTTCCCAATGTAAGTATGTGCGGCTTCATCAAGATTACCATCGTAGGCTTCAACTTCCACAATTTTTCCGGAAAGAATTTTTTTTGTTATAGGATTATTATAAACAAATATTTTTCCGAGAAGTAATTTGGCAACCGTAAGATTATCCTGTATATAAAATTCTTTTTTTAATTTTTTATTCATAAATTAGATTTCAATAATTACAATAACTTTAAAAATAGGTAAATGTATGTTTAAGTTTTCAAAAATATTTTTTTCGATTGTTTTTATCCTTTTTTTAGGAATGAAACTTTCAGCTCCGCAAGAAGGAATGTATCCATTGAGCGAAATTCATAAAATTGATTTGGTAAAGGCAGGACTAAAAATAAATCCAAGTGATGTTTATAACCCAAACGGAATCAGCTTAATTGATGCTTTGGTAAATATTGGCGGATGTACAGGTTCTTTTGTTTCTGATAAAGGACTAATCTTAACAAATCATCACTGTGCTTTTAGAGCTATTAACAGAGCAAGTACGCAAGAGAATAATTATTTGGAAAATGGTTTCCTTGCTAATAATCAGAGTGAAGAAATACCTGCTGAAGGAACTACCGTTAAAATTACCGAATCTTACGAAGATGTTTCTGAAAAAATTTTGAGTGTCGTTAAGGGAATTAACGATTTAAGTGAAAAAGCAAAACTTATCAAAGATAAGATGAAAGAGTTGGAAGAGGAAGCAACTGATAAGAAAAATTCAATTGAAGCTGAAATTTCCGAAATGTTTAAAGGTAAAACCTATGTATTATTTAAATATAGAATAATAAAAGATGTTCGTTTAGTTTATGCCCCGCCAAGATCAATAGGTGAGTTTGGAGGTGAAACAGATAATTGGATTTGGCCTCGCCACACCGGCGATTTCACTTTTATGCGAGCTTATGTTGCTCCGGATGGAAGTGCGGCAGAGTATTCTAAAAATAATATTCCTTACACTCCCAAAAAATTTCTGCAAGTTAATCCAAAAGGAGTTGAAGAGGGCGATTTTGTTTTCATTTTAGGATATCCAGCAAGAACTTATAGACATTTACCATCTTTCTTCTTAAAATATCAAGAAGAATATAATTTACCATATATTTCAAAAATATATGATTGGATGATAAAAAAAGCTGAATCTATTGGCGAAACTAATGATAAGTTTAAATTGAAGTATGCAAGTTATATAAAAAGTTTAGCTAATGTTAAGAAAAACTATACGGGAAAATTAAAAGGATTACGAAGAATAAATCTGGTTGAGCAAAAAGAAAATGAAGAAAAAGAAATAAATGATTTTATTTTAAATAATAAAGAATTAAAAGAAAAATATGCTTCTCTTTTTTCTGAATTTGATAGTACTTATAAGGACATGTACGAAATTGCTGATCAATATTTATGGTTTAAAGCTTTAAACAGAGTATCCATTTCAAAAAGAATAGCAAATATGATAATAGAATATTGTGAAGAAATTCAAAAACCTTCAGAAGAAAGGACAAAGTATTACAAAGAAGAAAATATTGCTAAAACAAAAGAGAGATTATTTAGATATGTTGAATTATATGATTTTAATTTTGAAAGTTCTCTTCTCAAAAAAATGTTTACTGATGCTAAAAAACTTAATATTAATTACCTAAAAAATGAAATACCAAATGAAGCAATAGAAGAATTTGTAAATGAATTATTATCAAACTCGAAAATATTTGATAAAAAAGTTGTAGAAGAAATACTTCTGGAATGTCCTGATGAATTAAATTATCCTTTCTTAAACTTCGCAAAAAAATTAAAAAAAGAGAATGATTTATTAAATGATAAATACGATGAAATAAATAATCGGATAACAAATCTTTCGGCAAAGTTATACGAAGTAAAAAAAGAATGGAAGAAAACTGATTTTATTCCGGATGCAAATTCTACATTGCGATTAACTTATGGTTATATAAAAGGCTACTCACCTGCCGATGCAGTTTATATGAATCCTATTACAACATTAGACGGAGTAATTGATAAAAGTTATCTTGGCGGAGATTACGCTATTCCCGATAAACTGAAAACTTTGTATGACAAAAAAGACTTTGGAAAATTTTATAATGAAAAACTAAAAAGTGTGCCCGTTGCCATTTTATACAATATGGATACAACAGGCGGTAATTCGGGCAGTCCGATTATGAATGCCTACGGCGAAATGATTGGTATAAATTTCGATCGCGCTTACGAAGCTACAATAAATGATTTTGCATGGAACGATGACTATAGCCGTTCCATTGGTGTTGATATCCGTTATGTTTTATGGTTAACTGAAAAATTCGGAGGTGCAGGTTATCTCTTAAAAGAAATGAGAATTAATTAGAATTAAGAATTTCCTAAAAATTGGTTTAACTAAAAACTATTATTTCCAAAAGAATGCTGAGCTTATTTGCATTATGTAAGCTCAGCATTTTATATTTTTAATTCAGAAAAAAGTTTAGTAAATATTCTTTCAAGTCGGCAATCCTTCTAATTTCATAATTTTTAAAGCGTTGGTTGTCGGGCACGGACCCTCAGCAATTTTATAATCAAAACTCATTTCATTGTTTTTAATAATCTCTTTGAAATGATAATTTTTAAGTTTATTAATTTCTTCGGCAATATTTACTAACTCCAAATCATGCGTTGAGATTATGCTAAATACGTTATTTTTTGCAAGATTTTTTATTAATGCTTTGCTTCCCACAACTCTCTCAACATTATTAGTGCCTTTATAGATTTCATCAATCAAGACTAAAGAAGTTGATTCGCTTTTTTTTATTTTATTTAGAATATATTTTAATCTTTTTACTTCGGAATAAAAATAAGAAATACCATCAACAATTGAATCACTTACTTTTATACAAGAATATAATTGAAATTTTGATAATTTAATATTCGCAGCATTAACAACAGAACCGGAATAAGCTAAAAGAATATTTATTCCAACTGTTCGTAAGAAAGTGCTTTTGCCCGACATATTAGAACCGGTAATTAAAATTATTTCTTTTTGATTATTCATTTCAAAACTATTTATAACTTTATACTTTGAGCAAATTAAAGGATGTCCAAGCTCAATAGCTTCGATACAATTTTTTTTTTCAATAAAATTAGGAAAAGTATAATCAGGATTTAGATAAGCAAAGTTTGCCAAAGCACAATATGCTTCTAATTCGTACCATTTGTTTAACCAAACGGGGAAGTTGTTTTTAACATTCTTCTTAAAATTATCAATTTGTATGGAAAGCAAATAATCAATTGGAATCAAAGACATCAATAAAAACCAAACTATCGGGTTAGCTCTTAAATTTAATAACTCAATTGAAAAACTTATTTTATTAAATATTTTTTTAGGCGATGACTCGGAAATTTTGAAAGGTTCGGTAAGCTTAGTAAGATATTTATTTTTAGCGAAATTATAATCTTCTATAAATTCAAATATTGTAACAAACTTTTTTATTTCATTAAAAATAAACTCGGCAGAATAGCTTGTATCTTTTATATATTTAGCTCCGATGTAATAGAAAATAAAATATAATAAAACTATTTGAAGGTATAAGCTGCTGATTACATCAAAGAACAGAAGTAAAATAATTATGTAGTTAAGTAAAGTTAAAGCTGAAAGAAAAATTGTGTAAGCCTTCAATCCTTTTTTGTTGTCTGTCTTTTCCAACCATGATAAAATCCTTACTTGAAAAATTTTTTCTTTAAATGAAAATCGGCTTGTTAATAATAATCTTTCTCTAAAACGGTTAAGCTTTTTTAGTTCGGAAACAATGTGTTGTCTGTTAACTATTTCGTTAAAAGTTATTTTGTTGAAGTTCTTAATATCTCCATCCAACCAATCTCTTAAAACTTTAATGCCTCCAAGTGATGAACCGTTAAAAATTAAACGTAACAATCCGTTCTTCTCTGTTATATTCAAGTCTTGTTCAAGAAATGTTGGGTCCCTCAAAAATTCATTTTCAAGTTGCGGAATGTTTTTCCAGTCTATTTCTAAGCGAGCTAAATTTTCTTTAGTAATTTCTACAAGAATTTTTACTTTTTTAATAGCTTTTTCAATTTTAGAATGAAGCAGCATAAAATAAATGAAAATTACGGCACCTACTGATAAGATAATAAATGCTGTATTTTTATAATTGGTTACATATAAAATTAAAAATAATAAAAAAACAATTAGGAAAATTGTAAGGCGTATAAGCGATATTTGTTTATTTCTATCATTAAGTTTGGATAACTTATTGTTTAATTTATTTTTTTTAGTACTTAAATTATTTGTAATTTTTGTTTTATCAATCATTACTTTTTTAGTCCTCTTTTGCGTTCCGCTTTAGCGGAAGGGAAGTTTGGTTAAGTCCCTTGTAATTTCTTTTTGAGATAATATTATTTTTTTACAATAAATTTATTTTCTTTTAAAACAAAAAAAGCGGTTAAGTTACCCTAACCGCTTAAAAATAAATCAATATTTTATTTTAACCAAGATACACTTTAAGTTTTTTACTTCTCGAAGCGTGTCTTAATTTTCTAAGAGCTTGTTCCTTTATTTGTCTCACTCTTTCTCTTGTTAAGTTTAAGATTTCGCCAATCTCTTCAAGAGTAGCTGTATATTCAGTATTAAATCCAAAATACAACTTAATAACAGTTGCTTCTTTTTCGGATAATGTAGAAAGCACTCTTTCAATTTCATTTCTAAGAGATTCGCTCATTAATGTATGATCAGGCGTAGGTTGATCATCATTAGGCATGATATCGAGCAAGCTGCTTTTACTGTCTTCACTTTGAGAAAACGGTGCATCTACGGAAACTTGTCTTCCTGAATGTCTTAATGTATAAGCTACATCGTCAACACTCATTTCAAGTTCTTTTGCAATTTCTTCTACACTTGGTTTTCTTTCTAGTTCTTGTTCTAGCATGCTGGCAACTTTAGAAATTTTAGATAATTCCCCAACTCTGTTCAAAGGTAAACGAACCATTCTCGATTGATCTGCGATAGCCTGCATAATTGATTGACGTATCCACCAAACGGCATAGGATATAAATTTGAATCCTCTTGTTTCGTCAAATTTCTTTGCAGCTTTAATCAACCCGAGATTTCCTTCATTTATAAGATCGCTGAGCGGTAATCCTTGATGTTGGTATTGTTTAGCAACACTTACCACGAATCTTAAGTTAGCCTTTGTTAGTTTATCTAAAGCAAGTTTATCTCCTTCACGGATTTTAATGGCAAGTTCAATTTCTTCTTCTGGCGTAATTAAATCTACCTTTCCGATTTCTTGGAAATACTTGTCTAAAGATTGACTTTCTCGGTTGGTTATTTGCTTTGTTATTTTCAAATAGGATACTCCCTTGTTTTAAAATTCTAATTGATTTCCTTAAAAAATTTAATAATTATTAGAAAAAACTTCTCTATATAATGAATTTTTTAATTAAAGTCAATATTTTGCATATATCATAGAATCATCGTAAAAAAAATGATATAGTTTAATATATTTTTAAAATATTTATACCTTTTATATTAACTTAAGTTTCAAAATATTAATAATTATTCATACTACTAATAAATAGAAAAAAAATAAAAATGCAAGTAAAAGGAAAACCCAAACTCAAATTAAGAACAGACGCTAAAGATTTTATCAATTTATATAAAAGCCTAGGTGAAAGAGCTGAAAATTTTGTGCCAAACGATGTTTTGATAACTCTTAAAAATTTTGTTCTTCTTTGTTACGAAGAACCTATAGATCCCGCTAAGCAATTAACGCAGATTGATAAATACATTTTAGAATTTAAAGAGTTATTACCTGGCTATAAAGATGTGTCTTTAATGCTTTTCCCTCATGATGATTCCAAAGCATTTCAATATCGAAGGAAAAAACGGACTTTTGAGAGTAAGCTGCGATATTTTATTGATACTGAAGCTGTTGATGAAAAAGCCAAAGTTGAAACTCAAAATATTTTGAATACGCATGATTATTCGGTAGGAACTCCTCCTGTTACTGAAGCGCATTTATCGTTAATGTATAAATTAATTCTCGGTGATGATGTTGCCGAACTTAGAAAATTTAGAGATGTAATTGGTATTATTGGGGATGTTGAAGAAGCACAATGGAATTATTTAATGGATGTGCTAGAACAAATGATAATCCAAAGTTCTCATTACACAACTGCGGCGGAAAAAGCTGATTTTCTTAATAGAAGTTTTCTTACAATTAATTTTAAAGGTTTAGACGGATTTATTAGAACCGTTGTTGGCGGAAGCTCTTCTACGGCAATTGATTTATTCAAGAAAGAAATTTTCTTTGAATCGGATGTAAAAATTATTGATTTTATAAACGAAGATAAGTTTTTTGAAGATATTAAAGACGATAGAACGAGTATTTTCTTAGTTAAAATTGAAAGTATGAGAAAAAATATTTTCAATAACAAAAAATGGTTTCCTTATCTGACACGAATTGTTTTAATCGATAATTCCGCTGAATCACAAAGTACAAATACTACATTAGTTTTCAGTTTTCACAATAAAATTATAGATGTATTAAATAAAGTACATACAAAAAAACTAGGTGCATTAGCTAACAGTCAATTAAATTTAAGATTAATTCTTGATAAAGTTAATGATGAAAATTTAAATAAATTTAGATTAGCTGCTAAAAATAAAATTACTGATTATGATGAAGAACTTAAAAAATTTAAGACCGAACAAGTTGGGAATGATGAAGACGCACTTGAAAATATAAATCTTTTTAAGTTTAATAACTTTGCGAAACAAATAATTAAAGATAAATACGCACTGCAAAAACTTCATGATTATATTGTTTTAATACAGAATTGTAAAAATCCTAAAACTCTTAAAAAGCAGAACAAAGAGCTGATTTCCGAATTTGAATTAAGAACTAAAGCATATTTCTATTCAAATATTGAGCATGTAAAAATAGCTACAATTGTTGAAGGCGGCGGAAGAGGACAAATAAGAACTTACGGAAATTATCTGCTTCAAAGAAAATTAAAATCCATTAACCCGAAAATTGTAAAAAAATGTAAAACCATTATTGATATTATTCCGGATAATTATCAACGGACTTTGAGAAACCATTTTCATAAAAATTTCGGACTTAATTTATTCTTAGAAAAATATAAAGAACACATTACTAAGGTTGAAAACGAATCTGATAACATCGGGAGATTTCACAACCTTTTAATTGATCTTGGTATTAAAGATGCCTACGATAAAAAAAACGAAGAAGAAAAAGATATAATAAAAGAATTTGTGAATAATCTTAGCAATATGGATATTACTTCAATTGCAGATGATGTTCAAATGATTATTAGAGATATTCTTTCCGATAGACATTTAGTGCCATATATTCTCTTTAATTCAGAAGCATCCTGGGAATACAAAGATTTGTTTCCTGAAGATAGATTTGATATTAATCCTTTTGATTTGGAAATAGGTCTGGATGAAGAGGGAAGAATAGATTTTGAAAGACTGCACCACAGATTAAGCAGAATGCAAAACAATTTTCAAATTTTTGATGATACGGGAAGTTTGTGGGATAAGTTTTGCGAAAACTTAACAATAATAATTAACGATCCTTCCAATCCTTCCGGTTATACTGATTTTAATAATGTTGAGTTATTAAAATTATTGAAGTATTTGAACAATAGTAAAATAACTTTACTTTTGGATGAAGCTTATAATGATGCCGTATTGATTGATAATCCGAAAGAACCGAAATGGCGATCAATTTCTCGTTACATTATGAACAATATTTCTTCTCTTACTAATATAAATGTTATTTCATCGCTTTCAACTACAAAAAATCTTGGAGCTACGGGAAGCAGACTCGGAGCAATTGTTGCCACACCTTCTAAGAAAGATGTAATTGATTTTGTAAAGAAAGAGAACGGAATTGAAAAAGGAAACAGCAATTCGCTTTATATGCTCGTAAATACTATTGAAGCTGCTCAACTTGCCAAAAAGATAAAAGATAGAATGGAAAGCGAGCTGCCTAAGGAAGCTTCTCGTTACAAAATTAAAGCAAGAATTGAAAAATATATTATTGAAGAAATTGAAAATTACAACAATAAAAAATCAACAAACAAACAAGGAAAAACCGTTAAGCGTTTCTCTCCTTTCGAAGGAAGTCCGCTCCATATTTTCTTGCTCGAAGAACTTACATCTTTGGATAAGTTAGATATTCTTGATTTACCGGATGATTTCAAATACAAAGGCGAACCGTTTTTTATTTATTATCAAAAGCATCTTGTAAAAGAAATAAACAAATTCAGAGTGAATAAAAACTTTCGTTCCGAATCAATTAAAAGATTACGAATTGCTAAAGAGATTGCGGGAAAAGTTCTTGAAGGAAAAAATGATGTCTCAATAGATATTTTGCAATCCGATGGTTCTTATTTGTTTAACCTTTACTTAAAAGAATTTTTCTTCTATCAAGATTTAGAAAAGTTTGCTCAAAAGTTAGCCCTCGAAAGAGGAATTGCTCTAATTCCTTATCAAACGGGTTTTTTGAGATTCTCGCTTGGAGATTATATTGAAGGAACAGAACAGAGTTACAATGTTTTCAAAAAAGAATTGGAAAATTCTCTACAGATTGTAATGAAGTATTGGGATTTATTTAAAAAAGCAAAAACATCGCCCGAGAATAAGGCAAAAAGTTCGGAAGAAATATTAGATGAAATTTTCTTTACTCCAACAGACAGAGAATTTATTAAAAATGTTTTAGATGATTTTAGCATTATTAAAAATATAAGTAAAACTAAAAAGCAGGGCTTAACAATAAGTAACATAATGACGCTTTATCATTCGTTTCCTAAAGATAGTGGAGTTACAATAAATACTGTCGGTAAATCAAAAAATTCTGTTTTTGAGTTTTACGAGAATATAGGCGAATGTAAAGACTTAAATGGTTTTATAAAGAGTAAAGCCTTTACCAAAATTTATGAAAATCTGTTACCGCAGATTTATAAATCTATTCCACTTATAAAAGATTTGGATTTTAATACTGTTATAAATAAATATGGCAAGCCTACCATTCAAAAATATATCAACAACAAAATCAGTTATCAGCCAAGTGAACATGTTCTTGATGATCCCGATGAAAAATTAATCATGCGGGAAATTTTGATTGAAATGGAAAAAATCCTCTTCTCCGATTCCAAAGTAAAAATAATGGCTCTTGATGCTTCAAATGATGTAGCAATTGATAATGCTAAATTGGAAGGTGCAAATAAAATTCTACGAAAATATATTGAAGAATTATTATTACATTTCAACCTTCCGTTTGAAAAGGAAGCCTATGAACCGACAATTGAAGAAATTGTAAATAAAGCAGGTGAACAGTTTATTGAAATAACCGGTATTCCTTTAACCGCGTTGAACTTAAAACAATATGCAAATATTTTCTTGGATAAGTTATTTGCCGAATTAAATCAATTTGAAAACTTTAATAAAGTAAGCGGAATTATACATTCATTATTGTTCGAAAAAATATTTACTGATAATTTAGATACTAATAATAAATTACTTTTGCTCTTTCTTCTTCAAAAAGAAGATAATTTTCAAACCAAAGTTAAAGAAAAATTAAGCAGATTAACCGAAAGAATTAACTCGAGGGAAGACTTAGAAGTAAAATTATTTGTTGAAGATTATGTAATTGAAATTTTAACGGAAGAACTTGATGAAGTAATTGATGAAATTTTTCAAAGAAGATACATAAAAACTACGCAAGCTGAATTACACAAAACCGTAAGAAATGTTGCTCTCTTTTTTATCTTTATAATAAATAAAAGTCGCTCTACTGAGTATTATGATAAGTACACGCATTTGTTAATTAAATTTATTGAAACGGAATTCAAAGAGCAGAACTCTAACATCAACGAAATGATTCAGCATGGAATTACAATTCATAAAGATTTTCGCTTAAAAAATAAAGTCTTAGAGGAATTTGATGAAGGTTCCTTAAAATGGATTGAAGATGTAATGAATAAGTGCGGTGTAATTGGTTCTGAACAAACTGTTCAGACGCACACAAGAATTGCAACCGATGCTAAAAAGAGAGAATACCCTATTCATAAAATTGATAGAGCCAAAACTGTAGAAAAGAACACGAATAGTAAAAACTTAAACGAAATAATCAAAAACTTTGATACTAAACCTAGTGCAGTCTTTTTCAGAGAAAGATTATCAAAGTTTGTGAAAAGTATGGATCCGACCGACTATCGATGTAAAATTATCAAGCATGGTTTGGTAAAAGTTCTCTACATAATTCAAAAATCGTATATTAAATATTTAACCGATAATTATAGATTAATTACTGCCGATTCAGTTAGTCTTAATGATTTAAAGGATTTTATTCCTGATGTAATATTATTTTATGGAGCACCCGAAAAAGTTTTCTCATATCCGCAGATTGGCTATTTCAATCTTCCGGGACCAAACGGCAATATTAAAACTTTGCTTACTCCTCTAAAAATGAAAACTGATTATTTCGGTAACATCAAAAAGCCTTGGCTTACAATGATGAATGAAAAAGTAAAAGAAATGGGCGGAATGCCAATACACGGTTCATTATTTGCGATTGAAGAAGAAGACGGTTCTCTTTTTATAGTTCAAGTATCCGGCGATAGTGGCGTTGGAAAATCTGAAATGCTTGCCGCAATGATGTTAAAGTGGCTCAAAAATGATTTGCCCGGAATCCGTTCAATAAAATCAATTGCCGGTGATATGTTTTATCTTTTTCCGGATACGGAAGGAAATCTTTACGGAATAGGAACCGAAGAAGGTGATTTCTCCAGAGTAACCGATTTTGATCCTGAATTCATAAAGTATTACAACACACTTTTTGAAAGTGCTGCAGATAGCAACGTAGAAGACTTAAACAGCCGAAGTACAATTAGAGGTTTGTGCGATATTACTATGCCTTACAAAATTGATATTATGCTTACGGCAAGTAATTATGCAAGAACGGAAGCGGGAATAACCCGACACAAAAATCCCGAGAACTATTTGCTTTACAGAGATTCTCACGGCGAAAGAAAAGAGAAAGCAACAAGTTCCGATAATCCTAATTTCCAAAGAACTCTTTTAAGATACACAGGAGATAAGGCAATTGTTGAAGTTATGGATAAACACGGTAATTATCTTGATGAAGTTCTCGATTGGGAAAAAGATGAATTTACCGGAAAGTTCTATCTATGTTCATCCTATAAACTAATTGATAAACTTGATATTGAAGAAATTATAAACAAAATATTTTTCGGTAAATCATTTAAGTTGAAAGAGAAAAAATGTCGTATTGTAAAAGTTAAGTTCGATATAATTAAAAACAGATTTATTGCAGTTGTAAAAAGCTTAGATAAAAATTCCATTGATAATTCCGAAGTCTTTATTGATAGAGCTATGTTTAGTCAAATCTTTAACTCGCTTGCAAGTACACCGGCGGGACAGCCTTTTATTGCAGAAGAAGGGCAATACGAAATGACAAAACATCTTGTAAATTTACTTAAAGGCGGAAGCAACGGTAAAAGTCAAGGTAAGAATATTCAGCTTGGAAGACTTTCAACCGACTTAGGCAGAAAAGGAAAAGAAATAAGTGGTCCTCAAAAAGCAGCAAGAGATATGGTGAAGATGATTCAAGAAGTAAGAATTGCTAAACCTGAAATAAATGAAAATAAAAATTATATTCACAATGAAATAAGAGAAAAGTATAGCCATATTTTTAATTCTCATAAAACAAGTTCTGAGATTACAAGATATAATTTTTATTTGTATCAATTGGAAAAAATGCGTAAAGCGGAATTTGTAAGATTGGATAATGAAAAAATTAAGGTCGATTTATCGGCAATTAAAGGTTTTAAACCTGTAGCGAAAAATAAAAAATTCAGTCCTCTTTTGATAACACCCAACATCAACATAGAACTTACTGCATTTACAGAAAGCTATGAACAATTGATGGAATTACCGAACAGTTACCAATATGCCGAAGAATTTTATAAAAATACAAATAAACTTTATGTAGCTGAAGGTTATAGTGCAGAAACTATTCACAATAATATGATTCTGCAACTTTTAATTCTTAACGGATATTTAAATATTGAAGATATTCCGCGTGGCAGAATAACAGAAAAAGTCAATAGAGAAACACTTGCAGCCGCTAAGTTTGCAGTAGTTAAGAGATTAAACGAAAGTAGTAAAACGAAAAAGAAAAAATAAAAATTTTCTAGTTTAGAGCGATAATAGTTTCGGAAGCTCAATTTTAATAAGGCTAAGTTACAAAAAGATAGCAAGTTAAGTAAAGATCGCATAGTTACACTCGTGATGATTGCTAGAAGATATACTACTACTAAAACTGTAAGACAAGGTGATAAAGAATGGGAAGAAAAAGTACATTTGATGAAGATTTAGATAAGGTGAAGGAAATAATAAAAACACAACAAGGTAATTAGGAGGTTGAAATGAATTTGGATGTATTAAAATGGGAGGAAAAAGATGACTATAACAATTAGGTTGCTACTTATAATTTTAACCTTTGTTTTAATATCATGTTGTCCGGATTATGATTTGACAATTTACAATGGTAAAAGCACTCAAATTAAGGTAAACGGTAATGATTTGGAAGAATATATTTGTAAAGTAAATAGTCAGACAGAAAATAAAAGTAGTTATACATTAGCACTTGATGTTGGAAATAATATTTTTACCATTCAAATGAATGATGGTACTGTCATTGACACAACAATTGTTGTTGGTGGCGAATTGTATTTAAGTATTGATTTAGAAACAAAATATCTTAGTGGTTTTGATTAAAGTAACATTAAACAGCAAGCTCAAATTGATTTAAAATTTAACTATTACTTATTTAATACAACAACTTTTCATATGCATCCATGATTAGAAACACCTGAGCGCCACTACCGTCACTTTGATAGGTATGTTATATAGCGTTTATATTTTATTTTTTTCTTTCTAGAATTTTTCAATTTTAATTTGTAAATCATTCTTACACGCTCAACAGCTTCAGGGTTTTGCCTCCAATATTTCCCTTGAAAATTCCAATATTCGTGAATTTCCTCTTTGCTACCTACGATTATTCCACCTTTGGATAATTTGTAATTTTCTTTCTTATTTTTTTGTGATATAAGTTTTGCAAATTTGGGAAATTCTTTAATTGACAGTGCAATTTGCTTATCATACAATTCTTGTGTATGTGTTGAAAACATTGCTAATGCTTTAGCATAAAACAAATAACTATCATGATATTCTGGAAATCGGTCGCAAATATTTACAACCGCAATATGACGTCCAAACTCAAAACAACAATTGATTGCGTAATATCTAACACCCAAATTGTCTTGTGGACTCAGTTCAAGTAAATGTGAAAATATCCAATAAGCCTCTTCGAATTTTTCTTTATTATATAGTTTCAACCCGATTTGAAAATATTCTTCTAAAAAAGGTCTATCCCAACTATTCTCCCAAGGAATATATCCAGCATGATTTTCGAATTTTGATGGAATTGATGACAAACCTAATTCCTTTGCTTTCTTCCATACATAAATTATATTGATCTCTAAAATTTATCTACGCGATATAAATTTTTATTCTACTGCCTAACTATAATATTAAGCAAAATCCTTCTCCCTAATAAAAGAGCTAAGAACGAGATGATTCTTTATTTTTATTTTGCTACTAATACTTTATTAGTGACAGTTTAATTTATTGTGTTTTCTTGTTTATCAAAAATAACCTTTTTAAAGAAAATATTCCAAGAATACAACCACTCTATATTTCATTCTTAAGCCAAGTATTATGTCTCAAAACAAATGAACTAAACGCAGAATAAGAATCTGCAAAAGCAAAAGTTAAAAAACTTTATGACCGTTGGGAAGAATTGGAAGATAAGTTGAATTATTATATTCTGGAAAAAACTAAACACGGGATACATACTCAAAATAGTTCCCAATTTGCATTGGGTAATAATTTAAGTCAGAGTTTATAACTTATTTTGTACTGCCGAGCCCTAAATAGCATTCTAAAATTATCTGGGGCATAATTTAAACTCATCACCCTCAATTGCAACATGCAAATATTTAGATATTCTATTAAATTATAAGAGTAAATTTTAAATGTAATTTTTTTTTATTTCATCTTAATAACCTAAAAATTATAGTTATTAAAACAATATTTATAATTATTATTGAGTAGTAAAAATAGGAAATAATATGACTGGAGCAAATGTAAAATATTTCACACCCGAAGAAGCAAACAGAACCTTACCTTTGGTAAAAAGAATTATCAAAGATATTTTGAGTTACAGTTCTAAACTGAGAAAAATTTACAGTTCCCTTAATAGTGAAGTAGAAGAAAACAGAGAAACAAGATATTTACTTTCCTCTATTAAAGGTTTTATATCTGAATTGGATGAAATTGGCTGTATTTACAAAGGTTGGGATTATTCT
>PDWI01000919.1_pt1 | contig 47870 bp, 45 predicted proteins | sample 1430891 | NCBI WGS metagenome assembly PDWI01 (sample SAMN01162508, study PRJNA174530) | Oral metagenome, whole genome shotgun sequencing project. | biome: Marine environment; feature: Marine mammal; material: Swab sample of the gingival sulcus; isolation source: swab sample of gingival sulcus...
TTCGCTGGCGTATGTTCCACTCGCATTGTTATTTATACCGGGATTTGTTTTTGACACGGAATTTGTCAATAGAATGATTGATTTGTTTATTGCTGTAGGGCTTTTGGCCTATGCCCTTTATTTTCATCTTTCTAGGATGCTGTATAGGCTTGTCTTTGATCATGGACAAATAACCTTCTATACCGGCAATAAAGTGAAGCTGACCTGCTCTCTTGACCAAATTGATTTTGTTTCAAGGCCTACAGGTACAGTAGCTACAACAGGACATCTTGGACCAGAGATTCCCTATCGAATTTATTTTGATGAAGGAGCTAAGATAAGGTTTATAAGTTTTGATGAGAATATGGACAATAGTTATAAGCTGGTTGCTATTTTTAAAAAGGGCAATTATTTCAAGAGAAAAAATAAAAGAACGGGAAAAGATAAAAAATGATAAAAGCTCTAATAATTGCTATTTAGATTCTTGTAGCTGTGATATTGAAAAAATAGCGGTAGTCTATTAAAGCCTGCAAAGGGTTGACATAGAGTAGTTATTTCAACAGAACCCAGATAATTCGTGCCAATTTATGAACAATGGTACGATAGCTTTAACACCTTACTGTTTGAAGCCATCCCCCCACTTATAGACTGTTTTTTGAGTTAATGTTTACAGTTCTTTTTATGTTATCAAGCAGTTGGCATTTCATTGAACTGTTTTAAATCATCAGTGATTTCATCCCAAGATGCTTTTGAACCAACGAATATGTGAAAGGTTGGTTTTTGTGTTGGAGTATCATCCAGAATCCCTAATCTGATGTTGTATTTTTTAGTTGGTATCTTTTTGGAGAATAAGCTGGAGCCACAGTTTTTGCAAAAACCAAGATCAGTATCATCAGTTTTGTGATAAATGGCTATAAAATCTTCACCTTCTGTGATTTTAAAATCATCAAAATCAACACCTGCGGCAGTTGCAAAGGCAGAACCTGAGAATTTTCGACACTCGGAACAATGACAATTACCAACATAATCGAATTGATCCGGGACTTGTATTTTTACCTTTTGGCATAAACAAGAACCTTTTAAATATTTCATATTTTTCCTCTATATTCTATTTAGCCAATGTTGATTTAACGATAGAAAATCCAATAAGTCCAAGTATGGCACCTGTCACTTTATCAATATAATAAGCTAGCTTAGTGAATCTGCTTCTGACAATTTTGGTTGAAAGTAAAAATATAATTGCTAAATCCCAGAGAAAGACAAGCGCTATCATCCAAACACCTAACCAAAATTTAAATGTTAAGCTTATTTCTGGCGTTAAGACAACTGTGAAAAGGCTAAGGTAAAATAATAAATTTTTAGGATTCAAGATACCAGACAGAAAGCCTGTTATAAATTCTTTTGTGAAAGTAGGTATTTTATCATCAGGATTTTTAGAATCTGTTACAGCTAAACTATTGTAAGCATCTTTTGGGGCTCGTAGTGCTTGAAATGCAAGATACATTAAAAAGAGACCACCAATCACTTTAAGAGTTATCATCACAGTGAGTGAGGAAGCCAAAATAGACCCCACACCGATCAAGCATAAGCTAATATATACGGCATTTGCAGATGCAATACCGAGGGCTATTCCAACCACGCTTTTGCTTTGATTTGTAACTGCACTTTTTACAACAAGTACGAAATCAGGGCCGGGACTAATAAGAGCAAGGAAATGTGCTACTACCACAGTAATGAACGTACTCGTTAAATTAATATCCACAACACTTCCTCTAAAAAATTCACCTTGACATGATTGAGGTGTTTGTATGAGTGTAGTTATTTCTGATTATTTCATCAATCCTAATATCTCCAGTGTTTCATATTCACTGATACAATATGCGTTAAAGTTGTAACATAGACTATCAATATGTAACTCAAAGAAAATATTAAGCAAGCGTTCTGTATCAACCTTTTTAAGTATATTTTCAGGATAAAATAGCGTGGTTTCCCAAGGCTGTTCTGTTCTTTTAAAAAAGCCGGAAAAATCAGACAAGTACAACCCTATCATTACGACTTAAAGCCACCCCCCTACTTATAGGCCATTTTTGGGGATAAGTGACTTGATTTTGATGATTAACTATTGGATTAAATGTAGCATCTAGTATTGACGGAGCATTCGTATATTGCTCGCGTAGGTGGTTTTGCAAAGCCTTCTAGAAATTGATATAAAACACTTAAAAAAAAACACCCACCATATTTTGAATGGTTTTCGAATATAAAGAGGTTTATATGAACTATAAATTAAAAATATTTTTATCACTTATTTTATTTCCTGTTTTTCTCTCTTCTTGCAATGGTAATTCAGATACTAAATCCAAAGTTGCTGACCACCTAGTAAATAATGGTACAGCAATATACAAAAGCGGAAATGAATCAAGGAAAAGCATATACATTATAAAATCTCAGGAAGAATATGATTCCGCATTAGATGAGTTTAGTTATATCGTATTTGAATCTCCCAATGAACTTGAAGAGATATTCCAAGGAGGGGCATTTGACTTTCAAAATAGCCAAGTAGTCATCATTGCACTTGGTTTAATCAACTCCATGGAATCGGTAGATATTGAGTCAGTTCTTGAGTATGAAAACCGTATCGTCGTTAGTGCTATTTTAAACCGCCTCGGTAATAATAGTATAGCAACTCAAGCAGGACATCATCCAGCAGTTAGAGTGATTGTAAACAGCAAAAAACCAATAGTAATCGAAGAGAAAATAAATACGCTGTAAATTAGCTGAAAAATAAAAAGTTGTTTATCTTCTAATTACCCCCCTACTTTTAGCCATTTTTTTCTATTTTTATACATCCTTACTGAGCAATATTATCGACACTCCTATCAGATGCTTTAATTGACTTCCATGCTTTGTGTGAATTAATGAGGGCTAAAGCATCTTGTAATAACGTTTTTCCCGGTTCCATATTAAACCAGGTGGATAATCCAGATGGGTGTGGTAAAGGAATACAGTCTGCTTGTAATAAAGGTGTATCAATCACAAATTGTTGCCCAATAACATCGGTGAGTTTGTTATGTGGCAAATATTGTGAAATTGCTAGTTTGCCGATAGGAATAATGAGTTTAGGTTGTAAAATTTTGTATTCTTCTTCAAGCCAATGTTTACAGGTCGCGATCTCCTGTTTGTCTGGTACTCGATCACCACTGCCTTTTGGGTTTTTACCGGGAAAGCAGCGGCAGACTGCCGCCATGTAGACGTGCTGTCGAAAATCGTCTTCTTCAACACCGATTGAGGCAAACCATTTAAACAACGTTTTACCTGCCGTCCAGCCAAAGGGTTTACCCACACGTCCTTCATGGATGCCGGGGGCTTGTCCTACAGTCATAATTGTTGCGCATACTGCATTTCCGGTGATTACAGGTTGAATCATATTTACACAGTGCGAACACATTGAGAGTGCTTGTTGGTGTATTTCAAGTTGTTTTAATTGTTGGGATTGATTAGTCACAGTTTTGGATATTTATGTTAAAAAAGTCTCTATAAGTAGGGGGGTGGCATTCTCTACTCAGCACCGTCACCTTGGCTGAATCTGGTATTGATTTTATCGAATTGAGCCATAAACCACCAGCGCCTGATTTTGTATTAGCAGGCTTTGCAAAACCACCTGTGCGCGGTGCTTAATTTGCATAAGTTTCAACGGTAGCATTTAACAAATAATTAAGCCTATTTGTACTTACTCTGCACCCCCCTACTTTGGGGCATTTTTTTATGGCATTTTATGAATGGAGACCTTTGCCGCAAAAGCCATGACGAATAAAAAGGGTTTGGATTTTCTCTCACCATACGCTTTGTGCAAAGCCTTCTAATAATGAAAATTAAAATTAGTTTGTTGACAATTTCTGCTAAAACACTACATTACGGAGACGAAAAACGACCAGCCGAGCAGTATTGTTAACAATGCCAACACAGCCAATCGTCACATTATCTGAGCGCAAGACACTTTCTGAGCAAGTCTATCATGAGATTAAGGAAGCGATTATTGCTGGTGATATTGCCCAAGGTGCAAAAATTACTGAAGATAAGTTGGCAAAAAAATATGGCATTAGCCGTGGCCCACTGCGAGAAGCTTTGCGTCGATTAGAAAGTACTCGCCTTCTTATCAAAATTCCACATGCGGGTATGCGCGTTGTTACCCTAACCCCTAAAATGATCGAAGAGATCTATATTGTGCGTGAAGCACTTGAAGGTATGTCAGCCAGACTAGCGGCTAACTGCATGAAAGATGATGAAATTAACGCATTGTACGAACTGCTAGAACGACATGCGAATACGATCAAAAAGGCAGATGGGAAATTATATCTGCAACACGAAGGTGATCTGGATTTTCATTTCCGTATTGCGCAAGCCAGTAATAACCAATGGTTAATGGATTTATTAAGCAATGAGCTTTATCAATTATTACGCATGTGTCGTCATCGTTCTTCTCAAGCACCTGCAAGGCCGATTAAAGCATTAGCAGAACATAAGCAGATTGTTGATGCGATTGCAGCGCGCGATGCAGAGCTTGCGGAAATGCTTATGCGCCGTCATATTAGTGGGGCATGGAAAGCCGTAAAACATTTATTCAATAACGCATTTTTAGAAACAGTAAGCCAAAGTGATTAAAACAATTCAACACGATATTAATCTATTTTTAGTATCGATAAATAAGTAAATAAAAAAGGTAGATTATTATGAGTATGGGTAAAAAATTTCGTCAAGCCGTTGCTGACAACAATCCACTACAAGTCGTTGGGACAGTCAATGCCTATATGGCAATCATGGCTGAAAAAGTGGGCCACAAAGCAATCTATTTATCGGGGGGCGGTGTTGCTGCTTGCTCTATGGGGATTCCTGACTTAGGCATCACCACAATGAAGGATGTGCTTGAAGATACTTACCGTATTACTGATGCTTCAGAGTTGCCTTTATTGGTGGATATTGATACAGGCTGGGGAGGCGCATTTAATATTGCACGTTGTGTCCGTGAATTTACGCGTGCGGGTGCGGGAGCGGTGCATATTGAAGATCAAGTTATGCAGAAGCGTTGTGGGCATCGTCCTAATAAAGCCATTATTTCCCAAGTTGAAATGGTTGATCGTGTTAAGTCAGCCGTAGATGCAAAAACAGATGCTGATTTTGTGATTATGGCGCGTACCGATGCGCTGGCTGTTGAAGGGATGCAATCTGCAATTGATCGCGCGATTGCTTGTGTTGAAGCAGGTGCGGATATGATTTTTCCAGAAGCGATTAATACGCTTGAGCAATATGAAGAATTTGTAAAAGCGGTCGATGTACCCGTATTGGCAAATATTACAGAATTTGGTGCTACCCCCCTATTTTCATCTGAAGAGTTAGCATCAGTAGGCGTTAAATTACAGCTCTATCCATTAAGTGCGTTCCGTGCAATGAGCAAAGCAGCATTGAATGTCTATGAGCATATTAAGGAGGATGGTCATCAAAAGAATGTCGTGGATAACATGCAAACCCGCATGGAGCTTTACGATTATCTTGGCTATCACGAGTACGAACAAAAACTAGACCAATTATTCGCAAGTGAGGACAAGTAATAATGAGCGAAACGACTCAGACAGGTTTCAAACCAAAAAAATCAGTAGCACTCTCTGGCACAGCGGCAGGTAATACTGCTGTTTGTACGGTGGGCGTAACAGGTAATGATCTACATTATCGTGGATACGATATTCTTGAATTTGCTGAACAGGCAGAATTTGAGGAAATTGCACATTTAATTATTCATGGCACATTGCCTACGGCTTCTCAGCTTAAAGCATATAAGAGCAAGCTTAAAAGCATGCGCGGGTTGCCAGCAGCTGTGAAAACCATTCTGGAGAGTATTCCTCCATCAGCACACCCAATGGATGTAATGCGTACCGCGTGTTCTGCCATGGGAACTTGCATGACAGAGAAAGATGACCACCCAGAAGCTGAAGCACGTGAAGCACTTGATCGACTGATGGCAAGTTTTGGCTCAATGTTATTGTACTGGTATCACTACAGCCATCATGGTAAAAAAATTAATACTGAAACTGATGATGACTCAATTGGTGGGCATTTTTTACATTTACTTCATGGTGAAAAGCCTCCAGAAGACTGGGTTAAGGCAATGCATACTTCTTTGACGCTGTATGCCGAGCATGAATTTAATGCGTCTACTTTCACTTCTCGTGTTATTGCAGGGACAGGCTCTGATGTGCATTCGTGTATCACAGGGGCGATTGGGGCATTACGTGGGCCTAAGCATGGCGGTGCTAATGAAGTCGCGTCTGATATTCAAAAACGTTATAACAGCGCTGATCAGGCCGAGGCAGATATTCGTGAGCGTATGGCACGTAAAGAAATTATTATTGGTTTTGGACACCCGGTTTATACCGTTGCCGATCCACGTAACGAAGTGATTAAACGTGTTGCTAAACAGCTTGCTGATGCAAGTGGAAATTCTCTTATGTTTGATGTGGCAGAGCGCATCGAAACAGTTATGTGGGATGAGAAGAAAATGTTTCCAAATCTGGATTGGTTTTCAGCCGTTTCTTATGAGCAAATGGGCGTACCAACAGCAATGTTTACCCCCTTATTTGTTATTGCACGAACCACCGGTTGGGGTGCGCATATCATAGAGCAACGTCAAGATGGAAAAATCATACGTCCTTCCGCACATTATGTGGGGCCAGAAAATATGAAATTTGTACCATTGGCTGATCGTGGCTAATCACTTGGTATGTCATGTGTTTGTGCTGATAGATTAAATCAGCACAAACCATTTTGTCGTAGCACATTAATATTCGGAATATATGCAATGAACACTGATTACCGTAAACACCTTGAAGGCACAGATTTAGATTACTTTGATACGCGAGAAGCGGTTGAGGCGATTAAGCCTGGCTCTTATCAAACCCTTCCCTACACTTCTCGTATACTGGCAGAACAGTTAGTGCGTCGTTGTAATCCGGAAACCTTAACGGATTCGCTGAAACAACTGATTGACAATAAACAGGATTTGGATTTTCCTTGGTATCCAGCGCGTGTTGTCTGCCATGATATTTTGGGGCAAACCGCACTCGTTGACCTTGCAGGTTTACGTGATGCGATTGCTGATCAAGGGGGTGATCCGTCAAAAGTAAACCCTGTTGTGCCAACACAACTGATTGTTGATCATTCACTGGCTGTTGAGGCTCCGGGTTTTGATCCAGATGCCTTTGAAAAAAATCGTGCAATTGAAAATCGACGCAATAAGGATCGTTTTGATTTTATTGAGTGGTGTAAAACATCATTTCAGGATGTCGATGTCATACCTGCAGGTAATGGCATTATGCATCAAATTAATCTGGAAAAAATGTCTCCCGTAATTCAAACACGTGAAGGCGTTGCTTTTCCTGATACGTGTGTGGGTACAGACTCACATACTCCCCATGTTGATGCTCTGGGTGTTATGGCAATTGGTGTCGGTGGTTTGGAGGCAGAAACAGTTATGTTAGGCCTTCCTTCCATGATGCGTGTGCCAACTATTATTGGTGTAGAACTTACGGGTGAACGTAAGCCCGGGATTACGGCAACGGATATTGTATTAGCCATTACCGAATTTTTACGTAATGAAAAGGTTGTTTCATCTTATCTTGAATTTTTTGGCGAGGGCACGAAGGGTTTAACCATTGGTGATCGTGCAACAATTTCTAATATGACACCAGAATATGGGGCATCAGCTGGCTTATTCTATATTGATGAACAAACCATCGACTATTTAAAGCTAACAGGTCGTGAGCCTAAACAAGTAGCACTGGTTGAACAGTATGCAAAAGAAACGGGGCTTTGGGCCGATGATTTAAAAGAGGCAAAATATGAACGCGTATTAAGCTTTGATTTGTCTACCGTAGAGCGTAATTTAGCAGGGCCTTCGAACCCTCATCGCCGTCTAGCAACAGCAGACCTTGCATCTAGTGGAATTGCAAAAGATTTAGATAAAGCAAAAGCAGAAGAAGCTGAAGGTAAAATGCCTGATGGGGCGGTGATTATTGCTGCTATTACATCTTGTACCAATACTTCTAATCCACGGAATGTAGTTGCCGCTGGTTTAGTGGCACGTAAAGCCAATGAGCTTGGCTTACTGCGTAAACCTTGGGTGAAATCTTCATTTGCACCAGGTTCCAAAGTTGCAGAGTTGTACTTAAATGAGTCAGGGCTATTGCCAGAGCTAGAAAAATTAGGTTTTGGTATCGTTGGCTTTGCCTGTACGACCTGTAACGGTATGTCAGGTGCGCTTGATCCTAAAATCAAGCAGGAAATCATTGATCGTGATCTTTATGCGACGGCGGTACTTTCAGGAAATCGTAATTTCGATGGACGTATTCATCCGTATGCAAAACAAGCATTTTTAGCATCACCACCTTTGGTTGTTGCTTATGCTATTGCTGGAACCATGCGTTTTGATATCGAAAAAGATATTTTGGGAACAGACAAAAATGGGAATGCAGTAACATTAAAAGATATCTGGCCATCAGATGAAGAAATAGATGCTATTGTAGAATCAAGCGTAAAACCAGAAATGTTCCAGCAAGTCTACGATCCTATGTTTAATTTGGGCGTAATAGAAGAAGCACAAAGCCCTTTATACGACTGGGATGAGAAAAGCACATATATTCGCCGTCCTCCATACTGGGAAGGTGCATTAGCAGGTGAACGCACAATGAAAGGCATGCGTCCTCTTGCCGTTTTAGGAGATAATATCACTACTGATCACTTATCACCTTCCAATGCAATCATGCTAGAGAGTGCTGCGGGCGCTTACTTGCACAAAATGGGATTACCTGAAGAGGATTTTAACTCTTACGCAACACATCGTGGGGATCACTTAACAGCACAGCGTGCCACCTTTGCTAACCCGAAACTCTTAAATGAAATGTGCTTGGATGAAAATGGGGAAATTAAGCAAGGTTCACTTGCTCGCGTAGAACCAGACGGTGAGGAAATGCGCATGTGGGAAGCCATTGAAACCTATATGGATCGTGCTCAGCCATTGATTATCATTGCTGGAGCGGATTACGGTCAAGGCTCATCTCGTGACTGGGCAGCGAAAGGGGTGCGTCTTGCAGGCGTTGAAACCATCGTTGCAGAAGGATTTGAACGTATTCACCGTACCAACTTAGTTGGCATGGGTGTATTACCCCTTGAATTTATCAATGGTGAAACACGTAAGACTTACCAGATTGATGGAACTGAAACATTTGATGTTGAAGGTGACATTGCCCCAGGCTCTTCACTTACTGTAAAAATGACACGCAAAAATGGGGATGTTGTTAATATTCCTGTGAAGTGCCGTCTTGATACTGCTGAAGAAGTTCATGTTTATGCCGCGGGTGGTGTATTACAGCGTTTTGCACAAGATTTCCTAGAATCAACAGTAGCTTAACATTCTCAATATAAGGAAGTATCAAATGATATTTGCACCACAGATTAAAATACCTGCTACCTATATGCGTGGGGGAACGAGCAAGGGTGTCTTCTTTAATCTGGAAGACTTACCTGAATCCTGTAAAGTAGCCGGAGCAGCGCGTGATGCGATGCTGCTTCGTGTTATTGGCAGCCCAGATCCATACGGAAAACAAACGGATGGTATGGGTGGTGCAACATCAAGTACCAGTAAATCGGTTATTCTTAGCAGAAGCACTAAAGCTGATCACGATGTTGATTATCTTTTTGGGCAAGTTTCTATCAACAAACCCTTTGTAGATTGGAGTGGTAACTGTGGCAATCTAACTGCTGCTGTTGGCTCTTTTGCAATCAGCAATGGCTTGGTAGATGCAAGCCGAATCCCTGAAAACGGAATTGCTACTGTCAGAATCTGGCAAGCTAATATCGAAAAGACCATTATTGCTCAAGTACCTATTAGCAATGGCGAGGTACAAGAAACCGGTGACTTTGAACTAGATGGTGTAACCTTCCCTGCTGCAGAGGTTCAAGTGGAGTTTATGAGTCCTGTTGATGCATCCGAAGCCATGTTTCCAACGGGTAATCTGGTTGATGACTTAGAGGTTCCGGGTATTGGTGTATTCAAAGCGACTATGATTAATGCCGGTATTCCAACCATTTTTCTGAATGCTGAAGACATTAATTTCACAGGAAAAAACTATAACGGGACTGAGTTGCAAACGGATATTAATAGTGATGAAAAGGCACTGGAAATGTTTGAAACCATTCGTGCTTACGGTGCAATAAAAATGGGGTTGATTCAAACCATTGAAGAGGCAGCCACACGCCAGCATACACCTAAAGTTGCCTTTGTAGGAAAGCCCCAAAGCTATACATCATCAAGTGGTAAAAATATCAATGCGAATGATATTGACTTGAATGTTCGCGCTTTATCGATGGGGTTATTACACCATGCAATGATGGGTACCGCCGCCGTGGCAATCGGTACAGCGGCAACTATTCCGGGGACTTTAGTTAATCTTGCAGCAGGTGGTGGAGATAGGGACACTGTGACTTTTGGCCACCCTTCTGGAACACTAAAGGTAGGTGCAGAAGCACTACAAAATAATAAGGGTGAATGGACGGTTAATAAAGTTGTCATGAGTCGGAGTGCTCGTGTCTTAATGGAAGGTGCAGTCAGAATTCCTGGTGATGTTTTGGAGAATATTGAATGAATGTAAGTGATGCGTTAAAACAAAGAAAATCGGTTCGTGCTTATATGGATAAGCCTGTAGAAGACGAAAAAATTCATGCCATTCTTGATGCGGCAAGGTATGCTCCGTCGGGAACGAATACACAGCCATGGCAAGTAGCAGTGGTTACAGGCGAGTCTAAGCTGAGACTTCAAGAAAAAATAGAAGCGGCTTTCAGATCAGGAGATCGTGGCAAAGCAGACTACGATTATTATCCTAATGAATGGATTTCACCTTATAAAGATCGCCGTAAAGAATGCGGTCTTTTAATGTATTCAACACTAGGCATCACACGTGAAGATACAGAGCAACAACAGGATCAGTGGGCTGCTAACTACCGCTGTTTTGATGCCCCTGTCATGCTGTTGTTCTTTATCGATAAAATTATGGAACGTGGTTCATACATGGACTACGGTATGTTTTTACAATCACTCATGTTAATGGCGGAAGAGCAAGGTTTAGCAACTTGCCCTCAGGCATCATTGGCTGATTTCCCACACATTATTAAACCAGAACTTGGCTACGATGATGATACCGTTTTACTTTGTGGGATTGCGCTTGGCTATGAAGATAAAAATGCACGAGTAAATAGCTACCGTACCTCAAGACTTGAAGTCGATGAGTTTACAAAATTCTACACATAATAATAGAAGGCTTTGATAAACCTACCGAGCGTGTCAATTTCAAGGCGCACGGCGCACAGAAAGCGGAGTTTACATGGAGTAAATGAGCATTTTGAGCACCGCGCAACGCAGAAATTGGCTCGCGCAGGTGGTTTTGCAAAGCCTTCTAATAGAAAGAGACCTTCCTCGTAACAACTAAATGTTACGGGGAAAGGCATAAATAGTTTAATGAGAGGAGATTAATGTGACTTACCAGCAAGAGTTTAATGCCGCAAAAGATGATCCTGAAGGTTTCTGGAAAGAGAAATCAGAAGCACTGGAATGGTTTAAACCACCCCAGAATATTTTAACTCAGGATGATGACGGAATTCATCATTGGTTTGCCGATGGTGAAATGAATACGGCTCACATGGCTCTTGATTATCATGTGAACAATGGGCGAGCTGATCAGGCTGCATTAATCTATGATTCACCCGTCACAAAGACGAAAAAGACATACACTTATCGTGAATTACGTGACGAAGTCGCTCTTGTCGCGGGCATGTTAAAAAATCTTGGTGTAACAAAAGGTGATCGCGTTATCATTTACATGCCGATGATTGCAGAGGCCGCGATTGCTATGCTTGCCTGTGCACGTATTGGGGCAATTCACTCCGTAGTATTCGGTGGGTTTGCTGCGCCAGAATTAGCGGTACGTATTGACGATGCTAAACCAAAAGTAATCTTAAGTGCCTCATGTGGTATAGAAATCAAGCGAGTTATCGAATACAAACCGCTGATTGATCATGCTATTGAGATTGCAAAACATGAACCACAAAATGTGGTGATCTTTCAACGCCCAGAAGCGACTGCAGATTTATCCCAAAAGCGTGATATTGATTGGATAGAGGCTGTTAGCAAAGCACAGCCAGCAGAATGTACACCGGTAAAGGGTTCTGATTTACTCTATATTCTCTATACCTCTGGAACGACAGGTAAGCCTAAAGGCGTGGTTCGTGAAAACGGTGGTCATGCGGTTGCTATGAAATACAGCATGAAAGCTGTTTATGATATTGACCCCGGAGATGTATTCTGGGCTGCATCTGACGTTGGCTGGGTTGTCGGCCATTCCTATATTGTCTACGCCCCTCTTCTTCATGGTTGCACAACCATTCTTTATGAAGGCAAGCCGATTATGACACCGGATGCAGGTGCATTTTGGCGAGTGATTAGTGAGCATAACGTTAAAGGTTTATTTACAGCTCCCACGGCTTACAGGGCAATCAAAAAAGAAGACCCCAATGCTGATTTAGCTAAACAATATGACCTCTCTTCATTAGAAGCACTCTATTCGGCGGGTGAACGGCTTGACCCTGCAACCTTTGATTGGCTAGAGGAAAATTTTGGTCTGCCAATCGTTGATAACTGGTGGCAGACAGAAACAGGCTGGGCAATTGCTTCAAATATGACTGGCATTGAAAAAATGAAAGTTAAGCCTGGTTCAGCGACCGTTCCGTGCACAGGGTTCAATGTGCAAATTCTAGATGAAAATGGCAAAGAATTAGGGGCTAATGAGCAAGGTAATATTGCAATAAAGCTCCCTATGCCGCCAAGTTGTTTAACCTCTGTTTGGGGTGATTTAAAACGCTTCAAAGCAAGTTATCTTGAAACATATCCGGGCTACTATGTCAGTGGTGATGGTGGCTACATTGATGATGAAGGCTACTTATTCGTTATGGGTCGTGTTGATGATGTTATTAATGTTGCAGGACACCGTTTATCAACAGGGGAAATGGAAGAAATCATTGGTAATCACCCTGCTGTTGCTGAGTGTGCCGTTATTGGTCGTGATGATGCATTAAAAGGCCAGATGCCAACAGGCTTTGTGGTTCTTAAAAATGGCATTAGCATGAGTGATGAGGAGATTACCAAAGAATTAATTAGCCTCGTTCGTCAAGAAATTGGTGCTGTAGCTTCATTTAAAGAAGTACATGTGGTTCACCGCTTACCTAAAACTCGCTCAGGTAAAATTCTTAGAAAAACAATGCGGCAAATATTCAATGGTGAAGAATACAGTGTTCCTTCAACTATTGATGACCCAGATTCGTTAGATGAAATTCAAGAATTAAAGGATGAATAAAAGACAATGAAAGCAACATTTCAAGAACTTGGTAATGGCATCACGGTTGTTGATGCTGAATATACTCAACCGGGCATCGCCGCACTTTACTTAATTCAAGAGGCTGGTGATATTGCGATTGTAGAAACGGGAACCAATCAGAGTATCCCTTATATTCGTGAAGTACTAGAATCCAAAGCGTTAAATTTTTCTGATGTGAAATACATCATGCCGACCCATGTTCATCTGGATCACGCGGGTGGCGCAGGTGGCTTAATGCAACAATGCCCTAATGCCAAACTGGTGATTCACCCTTATGGTGCGGCACATATGATTGATCCAAGCCGATTGATTGCGGGTGCATCAGCGGTGTACGGTGAAGAAGCATTCAAAAAACTCTACGGCACTATTCTGCCTGTTGATGAAGACCGAGTAATACAAGCCCCCGATCTTTTTACACTTGATTTGAATGGGCGTATATTAACATTCTTAGATACCCCCGGTCACGCCGGTCATCACTTTAGTATTTATGATAAAAAAAGTAACGGTATTTTTACGGGTGATACTTTTGGCTTATCTTATCCCCAGCTAACCACAGCACAGGGACGCTTTATTTTTGCAACGACAACACCGGTGCAATTCAACCCTGATGCTTTGCTTGCGAGTATCGATAAGATTTTAGCAACAAACCCTGAAAAAATTTACCTTACTCACTTTGGTGAAATTCAGCCTACTGAAAAAATTGTCCAACAACTCAAAGCAAGTGTTAATGCCTTTGTCAAAATATCAGAAGATGCTAAAGATATGACTGAACATCGCGTCGAGTATATTGATCAAAAAATCAGAGAATACCTGCTCAATACACTGGCTGAAATGGGTTGTGAACAAGACGTCGATTTTCAAAATAAAGTGATTAAATTTGATAGCCTGTTAAATGCACAAGGCTTGGATTTTTGGCTAACGAAAATGGCCAAAAAAACAGCTTAGCCATAACTTTCAAACTATCTTATGCCACCCCCCTACTTTGAAAGGTTTATTTTTAACTTAGGATGATCCTCGTTAATTGTAAGCCCCTTGTTATATTCACAAAGTCCCTCCAACCAAATACATGTACAGATTTTGTTTTTATCAGCTTTGTTATATGTTTTATCTTCAAAGTTAGAAAAAAGAATCATACTTCGGTATTATGCGCGATTATTTATGGGATCAAATTAAGAAACTCAGGGGCAAATAATGAGAAAAGGAATTATACTCGCAGGGGGCAGCGGTACACGTCTACACCCACTGACACAAGTTGTCAGCAAACAGCTAATGCCTGTTTATGATAAACCAATGATTTATTACCCACTGACCGTACTTATGTTGTCTGGTATACGTGAAATTTTGGTAATAACCACACCTCATGATAGTGAACAGTTTCAACGACAACTCGGTGATGGTTCACAATGGGGCTTAAATATTCAATATGCCGTTCAAGAAAAACCAGAAGGCTTAGCACAAGCCTTTATTATTGGTAAAGAATTTATTGGCAATGATCCTGTTACACTCATCCTTGGAGATAATATTTATTATGGTGAGGGCTTATCAGAACGATTGCTCACCCTAGCTAAAAAAGACCAGGGAGCAACCGTTTTTGGCTATTACGTGCGTGACCCAGAACGTTACGGCGTTGTCGATTTTGACGAACAGGGCATCGCCCTCAGCATTGAAGAAAAGCCAGAAAAACCAAGATCTAACTATGCCGTTACTGGCTTATATTTTTATGACAATACCGTCCTGGATATTGCTGCAAATATAACACCTTCTCCACGGGGTGAACTCGAAATTACCGATGTTAATCGTGTCTATCTTGAACAAGGAAAGCTGACCGTCGAAATGCTTAGACGTGGCACTGCCTGGCTAGATACGGGCACTCACGCTTCCCTGCTAGATGCAGCTAACTACATAAGAGTAATGGAAGAACGCCAAGGCTTAAAAATAGCCTGCCCTGAAGAAGTCGCTTGGTTTATGAACTATATCACGACAGAAGAACTACTCAGTCTGGCTAAACCTCTACAAAAAAGTGGTTATGGTCAATATTTAATTGATATCGTAAACGCTGGCCTGCATAGAAACTAAAAATTGGATAAAACTAAACTAATTGAGCAAAAAGTGAGAAATAAATGAGAGAGAGTAGTTTATTACAATGCAGAATTTGCGAGAACGATGAGCACAATACCATCTATAAAGTTCGTGAAATGATGCTCGGTATTCGTGATGTCCATGACTATTTTGAGTGTGCAGACTGTGGCTGCCTACAAATTGTAGAAATTCCTAAAAATATACAAGACTATTATCCTAGCGAGAATTATTACTCTTATGACAAAATCAAAGCAACTGGTGGCTTAAAAGGAAAGCTTATTCGTAGCAGAGATCGGTTTGCAGCAACCGGAAAAGGTTTTTTGGGCAACATGATGCAGCAATACCAACCACACGATAAACTTCCTGCGTTAAGACATACGAATGTCACACTAGATTCTAAAATCCTTGATGTGGGTTGTGGTGCTGGTCATTTATTGTATTCAATGAAAGAAGCGGGTTTTAAAAATTTATTGGGTATTGATCCATTTAATGTGGAAGATATTCAGTACGAGAATGGTCTAACCATTGTCAAAAATTCCATTCATGAACTCCCTTCCAGCAATGAAAGTAATACTGAGGATGGTTGGGACTTAATTATGTTCAACCATTCCTATGAGCATACTTATGATCAATTTGAAGTATTAGAGAAGACTCATGATTTACTAAAACCGGGAGGAATATGTATGTTACGCATTCCTACCGTCACTTCTTGGGCGTGGCGTCATTATGCAGAAAATTGGGTGCAACTAGATGCACCAAGGCACTTCTTTTTACATTCACTAAAGAGTATCCATATTCTTGCCGAGAAGACGGGGTTTGATTTTGATGATGTGATTTATGACTCTTTTGCCTTTCAAAGCTGGGGGAGTGAGCAGTACAAGAATGATATTGCGTTAACTGATGAAAATTCCTATGCCATCAATCCTGAAAAATCAATGTTCAGTAAACAGGACATAAAGAAATTTGAAAAACACAGTAAAATTCTAAATCAATCAAAAGCAGGTGACCAAGCCGCTTTTTATCTTAAGAAAATTTAATACGTGACAACGCATAAAAAACCAAAAGTATTGGCCATTGCATCCCCCGGGGGACATTGGATTCAACTAAATAAAATCTGTAATCCTCTGGAAGACCGATTTGATTTAACCTATATCACACCCGGCTCTCAATATGCTTCGGCGGTAAAAGGTTCTCGAAAGGTATTAAACGTAACCGATGCTAGCGCAGACAGTAAAATAAAATTACTACCTTTAGCTTTTCAGCTTCTCTGGATATTTATAAAGGAGCGCCCTACTGCCATTATATCTACAGGCGCAGCACCTGGAGCAATTGCCTTTTTGCTGGCTAAATTTTTACCGATAAAAACAATATGGGTAGATAGTATTGCTAATGTTACCCAACTTTCACGTTCGGGGAGAATGGTAGTGAAACACGCCGATAAGGTTATCACTCAGTGGGAATCACTTAGTGATGGTGAAAATATCGTTTATAAAGGCTCAATATTATGATTTTTGTAGCCGTTGGTACCCAGTTCCCATTTGATCGACTGATTAAGTATATGGATGACTGGGCAGCTAAGCATGATGAAGAAGTAATTGCTCAAATAAGCGATGGCAGTTATATCCCACAGAATATGAAATGGGAACGTTTCCTCAACGGTGAGCAGTACAATCAAAATATCAAAGAAGCTTCTGTGTTTGTGTCACATGCTGGCATGGGAAATATTATCAGTGCTCGTGAACAGCAAACCCCCATTATTGTCATGAACCGCCAATTTGCATTAGGTGAGCACCGTAATGATCATCAAGCTGATGGTTTAAAGTGGATGGCAAAATTAACAGGCGTTTATACTGCAAGCACTGAAGAGGAGTTAAATCAGCAGCTAGCTCAAATGGATAAACGACAACTTAAAAATACTAGTAATACCGTGGGCAATAAAAATCTAACAGATTATATCGCTCACCTTATTAATACCGATTCCACAAACTAGTATTACGCTTATGAGTGCTCTTAAAAAGCTATTCAGCAAAGTTTTAAATAACCCATTGCTTAAGCAAAGCTTGTGGTCACTGATTGCCAGATTCGTAGGGGTAGCTCTTAATTTTTTGGTTGTAATGATCATCACCAACCAACTACCAAAATCATCTGCAGGTGATATTTTACTATTAATGACATTTATTACAGGCATTGCTCTGATTAGCCGTCTGGGTATAGACCAATTATTAATGAAAGAAGTCGCTAGTGCACATCAAAGTGATTTTGAGTTCCATGAAAGTTTTTTTAAAGCCAGTTTAAAAGCGGTAGGCGTTTTATCTTTTATTTTTATGGCATTATGGGCGTTATCGAGCCATTACATACAGGCACACTTCTTTTTTGACTCTGTTTCTACAAACAATGGGGGTGAAAACCTACCTAATGTCAGCATTATTGAGTTAGTCATCGCAAGCTTAGGCATCCTATTTTTTAATCTTGTCATTTTAAATAGTACTTACCTGAAAGCGATTAAAAAAACGGTTATGGGCGTATTGGGACAAAATGCACTAACAGCCATTACCTTTTTAATATTGATTGGCTTATTTTGGGATTACTTTTCAAAAGATCAATACGTATTTTACACATACACAGCCTCCCTCTTTTTAGCGGGTCTTATTGCAATTATTTATACTTATCGATCTTTTTCTAAAAATTCATCAACAGTTAGTAAATTACAAGATAACTCTCAAGCAGAAATTACAAAGATAGCACCCCCCCACTTATACGCACTTATTTCAAAGTCATTACCATTAGCGCCAGTATCTATCATTTCTTTCTTAATGATTTTTACTGACACCATTATGGTTGGTTGGTTTTTAGCGAATGAACAGGTAGCCGAATACAGTGTTGCTTCAAAAATATCTTATATTGTTTTGTTTTTCTTGCAGGCAATGGAAGCCACGATCTACCCGCGTTTATTAAATATATTTAGTCATAATAAACAAAAAGTAGGGTCATTCTTCTGGCAATCAACGGCGTTGGTCATCAGCGTTGTCCTGTCTGTCACTGTTTTCATGTATTTGGTATCTGACTGGATTTTAATTGCTTTTGGTAGAGAATATACTGTTGCCAAATCTACATTAGGACTTTTATTAATTGCACAACTTTTTCGAGCTTCAACAATTACCTTTTCATTTATGTTTATAATTCGTGAAAAAGTTAACTACCTGAATTATATTCTTGCTACTGCTTTTTTAGTAAATGTCGTGTGTAATATTATATTTATTCAAAGCCACGGTATTGAGGGCGCGGCATTTGCAACATTAATGGCAAATGCCACATTGCTGGTTTTGATCATCACGTTTTTTACTGCCCATAAACTATTAACCATTCCTAAAGTGGCGTCTCCGTTATGATCATTAGATTTCTTGCCATTCTTTTCGTAATCTCCATTTTTATTCCTGTCGAATTTCATGTTCTTGCGGGAAGTTTACGTTTGGAAGCCTACCGTGTGGTTCTCGCTGCTGTATTAATTTATGCCTTTATCGACATCAATCAGATATTAAAAAAAGCCAATCTAGTTGATATTTTACTGTTTTGTTTTGTCATACTGGCTAGTGCTAGCCTTATTTATAATCACGGTTTAAAAGATGGTATTGAATCATCTGGTATTTTGATTATAGAAATCCTTGGATCCTTTTATTTGGCGCGATTATTCATTACCACGCCCAAACGTTACTATGAAATTAATATGTGGTTTGCCACTATCTTGGCATTCTTACTTATTTTTTCTTTGTATGAGGCTTTTTCCAAGCATCGTATCTTGCATGATTGGGCCAAAATGATAACGGGAAATAATTCACTCGATTATCGTTTATACACCCATCACTATATTCGAATGGGGATTCTGCGAACCACCAATTTATTTGCTCACCCAATTTTGTATGGAACAATTGGTGCTATTTTCTTTCCTTTTATCGTACTTTTAGTGGCTTATAAATTTAAGCTAACTAATGCTGTCAAAGCAGTTGCTATATTTATTGGTATGCTCACGACCCTTTCATCTGCACCATTGCTTTCTGTAGTATTTCAAGCAATGACTGCAATACTTACGCGTTTTTGGCATGGTGGAAAAAGATTTTGGTTTGGTTTTGGTTTTCTAGCCTTATCAGGAATGATACTAATCAGTGCTCTATCAAATCGAGGTTTTTTTGCCATCTTGATCTCTTATTTAACCTTCAACCCTATTACTGGTTACTATCGTTTGCTCCAGTGGCAATACACCATGGATGATATTAAAGAACATCCATTGTTTGGTATTGGCCTGCATGACTGGACTCGCCCAGAGTGGATGAATAATAGTATCGATAGTTTTTGGTTATTAATGACACTACAACATGGAATCATTGCCAGCTTTATTTTACTATTTTTGTGCCTATATGCTGTTTTCCACATACTAAATAAATTACACAAGTTCCACCCTGCCAGTCGATGGATGATTCGTTCTTGGATTTTAGCATTTATGTCACTTATTCTTATCGGCTTTACAGTTGATTATTTTGGTAAAATACAACCGCTCTTCTTCTTTATTCTTGGATCAATTGGCTGGGCGAGTAACCATCAACAAATAAACCAAAAAATAGGAAGAATGACACAGAAATTACAAGCAAAAAAACAACGTAATACACAGGAGCCATTATGAGAGCCAGATTTATTAACCAAAGAATGTTTATGCTGCTTGTGAAAATGCGAGATACATTACTCTATGCAAGAACATGGTATTACCGCACTGTTTATGGAATGAATATTGCTAAAGATGTACGCATGTCATTTAAAAGCAGAATCGATAAAACTAATCCTAAAGGGCTGACTATTGGTGAAAAAACCATGGTAGCCTTTGATGCCATCATTCTTGCTCATGACTATGCCTCCAGAAGGCATGCTGCCAAGACAGTAATTGGTAAATATTGTTTTATCGGTTGTGGCTCTATCATTATGCCAAACGTGACTATTGGTGATCACTCTGTTGTCGCAGCAGGTAGTGTCGTTACTAAAGATGTCCCTAATAACTGTATCGTTGCTGGAAACCCTGCCAAAGTAATCAAAACAGGTATCGAAACGGTTGCTTACGGAATGCTTTCAGAAGCCTATTTATCAAAACAAGAAGAGTTAAAGCAAGATAATGAGTCAGCTTGATATAGTATTAGTCTCTTATAACACGGCTGAATATACAAAACGCGCCATTGCATCGGTCTACGAAGAAACCAGCAAAACTTCTTTTCGAATGATCATGGTGGATAATAATTCCAAAGATAATTCTGTGGAGCTGATAGCCTCAGAATTCCCTGAGGTAGAGATTATTCAAACGGGAAAGAATCTTGGTTTTGCAGGGGGTGTCAATGCAGGAGTAAAAGCAGGCGATAGTGACTATATATTATTGCTTAATCCCGATACCGTAATACTGGAAGGTGCTATTGATACACTTTTTGAGTATGCCGAAAAAACACCAAATGCAGGTGTGTGGGGAGGGGTTACATTAAATAATGACTTAAGCCTTAACCCCAATAATGCACGTGCTAGATTATCTTTTCGAACACTTCTATTCAGTGCACTGGGTTTAAGCAAAGTATTTAATAAAAGCTGCTTTTTTAACCATGATAATTATGGTTGTTGGGACAGAAAAACAGAACGAGAGGTTGATGTAGTTACAGGGTGCTTTTTTTTGACACCCCGCCACTTATGGGAAGATTTAAAGGGTCTTGATGAAACTTTCTTCATGTACGCAGAAGAAGCCGATTATTGTATTAGAGCAATAAAAAAAGGCTACCAACCCCGTGTAACACCAAACGCCAAAATTATCCACCACGGTGGTGTAAGTGAAGTAAATTTATCGGGGAAGATGTTGAAACTTTTAAAAGGCAAGGCAGAGCTTATTAATAAGCATAACAAGCCTTGGCAGAAACCTATTTACAAAGGTTTGTTAAAATTGCATGTACTTAATAAACTGCTTTCATTAAAACTTTTATCATTATTCAAAAGAGATAAATCAGTCACTTTGAAAGAGTGGGAAACTGTTTATCAACAACGCAACGAATGGATTAAAGGGTATCGTTAATGGCAACCGTAATTGTACCTGCACACAATGAAGCCAGTGTCATAGAAAACTGCCTTAATAGTATTATCAATCAATCTGGTGTTAGTAACATTATTGTGGCTTGCAATGGATGTACAGACAATACTGTAGACATTGTACAGACCAAGTTCCCTACTGTTACCTGCCTTGATATTAAAAAACCATCAAAAACCAATGCCCTTAATGTTGCAGAAGAAAAAGCCAAAGAACTAGGGGTAAGTTACCCTATTTTCTATATTGATGCTGATACACAATTGAGTAAAAATGCGGTCCAACATATTTCACAAGTAATGAGCACGAGTAATATTTTACTTGCTGCGCCAACCCCTATTATTAATACCGATAAATCATCATTTCTCGTTCAAACCTATTACAAAGTCTGGACTAGGCTGCCTTACATTAAAGAAGGAGTCATCGCTACCTGCAGTTTTATTGTAAGTGAAAAAGGTAGGCAACGCTTTGATAAGTTTGCTGATGTCATTGGCGATGATGGTTTTATTCGCTGTCATTTCAAAAATAAGGAAATTAGCAATATCGAAGGTGCTGAAATATATATAACGGCACCAAAAGACATTCTTTCCTTAATAAAAATAAAAACCAGAGCCAGACTAGGAAATATGGAATTAATAGCAAAGAACAAATGCCCAATACGTGAAGAAAAGCATTATGGTAGTGTGATGAAAGACAGATTATTAAGTAAACACTTTTTTTCTACTTTCATCTACATAGTGATAGCCTTAATCATCAGAGTAAGAGCCACTCTTCAATTTAAAAAACTGAGTACGTATACATGGGAAAAAGATACCTCATCAAGATAACTTTACAGGAGAACCACTCTCTTGTTAATCATGATAGTTTCTCAGATAAATAGCAGAAATAAAGAAATAATATCTATATAATTGTCAATTGACACAATAACTTGCAACAGTAAGGAAACCTAATCTGTGGATGATAAACATATTAGTTCAGAGCTTATCTACCGTACGGTAGATATCCTGATTATTCTTTTCACACTATTTCTCGGTTCACCGTATACAAACTTTTATAATATAGAAGGCTATATAATCGCAGGGTTAAGTGCCATTGTAATATTTGGTTTGGTGGGTCGGTTCACAGACATCTACACCTCTTGGAGTGGAAGGCCACTTAAAGATGAGGCCATCCGTATTACAGTGGCTTGGCTTATTACCTTTCTTTCATTAGTATTTATTGCCTTTGTCACAAAAACAACAGAACAGTTTTCACGAGTAGTATTGGTTGCGTGGCTCGTTGCAACCCCTATGTTACTCATTTTGGCTCGTTTCCTACTGCGACAAATTTTTGCCCATTTACGTCGAATGGGTATAAATAATCGCAGAGTTGCCATAGTTGGCATGACTCAAAATGGTTTGCATTTTGCTCGAGACTTAGAAAATAGACCTGAATTTGGCTATCACGTAGCCGGCTTTTATGATGATAGAAAAGATCGCATCCACAAAGAAGTACTCAATCACTACACACACTTAGGTGATTTTGATGATCTCATTATTTCTGCCAGAAACGGAGAATGGGATCAGATTTATATTGCACTTCCAGTAGAAGCACGTAAACGCATGTTGAAATTACTCAATGATCTTTCAGATAGTGCAACACCGATAAGGCTACTCCCAGACTATTTCACAACTAACTTACTTCACAGTAAATTTATAGAAATAGCAGATAATCCTGTTCTCTGTATTTATGATTCTCCTTTCTCTGCAGATCATGCATTTATTAAACGAATTGAAGATGTTTTCTTAGGTAGTATCATAACGATACTTATATCCCCTGTTTTATTAGCCATTGCATTGGCTGTAAAACTAACATCAAAAGGGCCAATACTATTTAAACAATCCCGTTACGGACAAAATGGTGACAAAATCCAGGTATGGAAGTTTAGAACCATGACAGTTTGTGAAGATGGAGATGAAATCAAACAAGCCACTCGAGGAGATGCTAGATACACCAAAATAGGTGGTTTTTTACGCAAAACCTCTTTGGATGAACTTCCCCAATTCTTTAATGTTCTACAAGGAACAATGTCTATTGTTGGTCCTCGTCCTCATGCTGTGGCACATAATGAACAATATAGAACTATTATACCGGGTTATATGCTACGCCATATGATTAAGCCTGGTATTACAGGTTGGGCACAAATAAATGGCTGGCGTGGAGAGACTAATACCCTCTACAAAATGCGTAAACGAGTGGAGTTTGATCTAGAATATATGCGTGAATGGAGTCTTTGGCTTGATTTAAAAATTATATTTCTCACTATTTTCCGTGCTTTTACCGACAAAAACGCTTACTAAATCGTATTTATTCGTTAAGAAATCATTGTGCAACTAGATCAAATAACATTCACGCGCTTTATTGCAGCTCTTACCGTCGTTTTCTTCCATTACGGGCAGACTGTTTTCCCCGCAAATATTCCTTTTCTTTTTGAAAATGTAACAGCAGGGCCAATAGCCGTTGGTTATTTTTATGTTCTTTCTGGCTTTATTATGTCCATTGCCTATTATCAGGTGGAGACAAAGAATCGTGATAAATTAAACAAGGTAAAATACTGGATTGCACGTTTTGCTCGCATATATCCTGTTTACCTTATTGCCCTTATAATCATTGTTGCTGCAAAATATAAAACACTAGGTGAAAATTGGGATGTATTCTTAAGTCATATTTTTCTCATACAATCATGGATTCCAGGCTATCCAATAACACTCAATACACCAGGCTGGTCCTTATCTGTTGAAGCATTCTTTTACCTCTGCTTTCCCTTTTTCATCTTATGGGTTTACAAAAAAGGAATTAAGCAACTGGCTATTTTTAGTCTTGCCCTATGGGTTGCTACTCAGGTAATACTGATTTATCAGTTAAATTCTGATGCATATATACCTAAAAATCATCTTCACGATTTTATCTACTACAACCCAGTAATGCATTTAAGCTCTTTTTTACTTGGCATGTTATGTGGAATTTACCTAAAACATACTCAAGATAAACAAGTAAAACATAATGGTCTAATACTGTTCCTATCTTTTATCTTAATATTCGTACTCATCTGGATAAGGCCTCATCTCGAAAACACGTTAGGTATAAAACTGGCCTTTACCAATGGTTTATTGGCTCCTGCTTTTCTCTTTTTTATTATTACACTCGCAAGACACAAAGGAACCCTATCTAAAATTTTCTGTAACCCTATGCTCATTCTATTAGGTGAAGCGAGTTACTCCTTATATATTTTACAAAAACCTGCACATGGTATTTATGATAAAATTATCGTTCCCCGAGTACCACTAAATGAGGTAACACATTTTTATATCTTTTTGTTTTTACTTATTATTTTATCCATTATATCTTATAAGTACTTTGAAACACCCATGCGTTACTTAATCCGCAAAAAGTTTCAATAAGTCTTTTTGTATCAAGAAACGATTATATATTGTCCCAGAATTAGCTACTTGTTAGAATGTGCGCCGCCCCGTATCTACTTCATCCAGATTTATACTAACTTCATCCGTGCTTCTTTGAACCGAATGGAAGTATTTAAGATACTAAGCTCTGTACTAACCTTCTTACGTAAAAAAGTAATAGAATATTATGACTTCAAATAATGGCCAGCAACTTCCAATGAACACACATTCACAAAGAAGTAATGCCTCTGATAATACCCTTATTCCATATCCTCGAGACTTCTACCCTGAAGAATTATTGGAAAACTCAGGAGGTCTTGATTTAAAGGAATTTATCAATGTACTCAAGAATCATAAAAAACTTATTCTTTCGATTACCTTGGCCACTCTATTAATTGCACTTTTGCTTACATTGTTAATGCAGCCTGTTTATCGTGCTTATTCTACAATCAAGGTAGAAAGATATGCTGCCAACCCAAATGTACAAATTCTTAATGCAGAAGCATCAAGAAGTGATAGAGACTTCTTTGAAACTCAAATTCAATTAATTCAAACCAAGTCTCTTGCCAGTAAAGTTATTTCTGACCTTGGTCTAGATAAAAAACCAGAACAAATAGGTTTCATTACCCGTATAAAAAACCTGTTTTCTGGTAACAAAACAGAAAAAATAGACTCAAGTGATATGGAAGAAATATTTCTAAAGAATCTAACTGTAAAGCCTATTAGCAATTCTCAGCTTCTTTCAATTAGCTATGATTCTTCAAATCCAAAATTAGCTGCTGATATTAATAATGCAGTTGCCAAAACATTTGTAAGGCAAAACCTAGAACGCAGATTAGATACAGCATCATCCTACAAATCCTATGTTACAGATAATATTAAAGTCATAAAGAAAAGCCTGGAAGACGCAGAAAAACGTTTAAATGATTACGCACATAAAAATAATATTGTTCAAGGAATAGGTGGGGAATCAATCAGCAGTCTAACGCTTAAGAAACAAATTGATGAATTAGTAAACGCCGAAAAAGAACGAATTAATGCTGAAGCAGCTTATGAATTCTATAAGAAAAACCCAAATTCAGAACCATCATTTATTATCAACGACCCTTACATACTTTCACTTAAAAAAGCGGCGGCTCGCCTAGAGACTAAATACCAAAATTTAAGTAGAAAAAAAACACGAAGTGCAATCAAGCTTAAAAAGGAAATTGATAATTTAAAAGAGCAAATTGCTTCTGAAAGTAAAGCGATCCAATCTTCATTTGAATCCCGTTTTATAGAAGCACAACAAAAAGAAAAAATGATCAGAACACAGCTGGACAAATTAAAAGCGGGAGCACTTAATATTCAATCTAAAAGTGCCAAATACAATCGATTACTTCGTGAAGTTGAAATCAACCAGTTAGCTTACAATAAACAACTTGAGCAACTGATGGCTATAAATGTAGCGAGTAACGTGGGTACTAATAATATTTCTATTATTGATACAGCATCTGTACCAACCAGAAAATTTAAACCCAGTATAAAAATAAACCTTGGTTTTGGTTTACTATTAGGTTTATTGCTCGGCATGGGGTTTGCTTTCTTGCGTGAATTTATTGATGATAGTGTAAAAAGTAGTAAGCTCTTAGAAAAAGCAACAGGTCTACCCGTTTTATCTCAATTACCAGAAACCAAGAATCTAGGCCCTAAAAAACTAGCATTACAAACTGCATTAGATCCCCGCTCACCACTGGCTGAAGCCACTCGATCATTACGTACGGGTTTGCGCTTTTCTACAAGAAATGGCACACCAAAAAGTATTTTTATAAGCAGTTCAAGTGCAGGAGAAGGGAAAAGTACCATCGCTTTAAATCTTGCTACAGCTTATGCCCAAGCTGGTTGTAACGTATTATTAATTGATGCTGATTTGAGAAAACCAAGTGTTCACCAGCTGCTTGAATTGAGTAATATTGAAGGCTTAACTAACTATCTTGCAACTGCAGAAACTAAAAGTGGCGATGTCACTCAGTCTTGTATGATCAAAAACTTAAACGTCATCACCTCTGGCCCTATTCCACCTGATCCAGTAGAACTCTTATCTGGAAGTAAAATGGCTGAACTCATTAAAAATGCCAATAATGCTTACGATCATATCATTATTGATGGACCACCAGTATTAGGACTGGCTGACTCTCAGGTATTAGGCTATTTAGCTGAAGCGACTATCGTAACCGTAGAGGCAGGTAAAACACGTAAAACGGCATTACTTGATAGCTTAAAACGTTTAGAACGAGGCAATGCTAATATGATTGGTACGATACTCAATAGAAACAGCCGGTCAGCAAACCCTGATTACAATCAGGAATACTATTCTTATGCTAAAAGCGTATCGAAGTCATAAAACACGATACATGATAATAAATAAGGGGGGTTAAATTAACTCCCCCTATTTGCATACTCATCCTTAAGACAAGTTGAGAATATTTTATGAGAATGCTTTTATAAAAATCGCTTTATTAAATTTTCTTATAATATGAAAAAAGATATTGGAAGGCCATTCCTACCAAAGCTATTTCATTTGAGCTTGTAGTAAGGAGCTTGTAGTAAGATAGGTGGTCTCCCACCCTCTTCACCAATACCATAGAGTATCCGAGGTCTTTGAGTAAACCCCCTCGCCCCTGAATAATAAAGAACAACCATTGCTAAAATAAGCAATCGATATATACGTGACGCTGTGTACATAAAGACACATTGCCACACGCTATAACAATCATATAGATAGCTTTTATCTGCATCTGATTAACGATAATGCTCTTAGCAAAACTACAGGCTATCTGCGCTGTCATGCAAAAAAGACTTTAGCAAACAAATAAAAAGCACATCCCTAAATTTAAAAAATAACTCAAGTAAACCAGTAAGCCTCTAGTTCAAGTCAAAAAACTGCCTATAAGTGCGGGGGTGGCTCTTGGATTAATCACATTGCAAACAAGTGACTGCAATTGTGTTAATAACGGCTTCTACATCTGCACCACGTGATAAATCATTCACTGGTTTTGCTAATCCCTGAAGAATGGGGCCAACGGCGGTAGCTCCACCAAATCTTTCTGCAATTTTATAGCCGATATTACCTGCTTCCAGAGAAGGGAACACAAAGATATTGGCTGGTGCTTGAAAATTAGAATCAGGCCATTTTGTGGTCAGTACACGCTTAGAGATGGCGGCATCTAGTTGCACATCACCAATCACATTAAGTTTTGGTGCTTGCTCGCGTACTAGCGCAGTGGCTGCCTGTACTTTATCAACGCTTGAATGTTTAGCGCTGCCGTTAGTAGAAAATGAAAGCATGGCAATTTTAGCCTCCATACCGAGTAATTTTTTGGCGTTATTTGCACTTTGAATGGCGATATCTGCCAGTATTTTTGCATCGGGGTCAATATTGATAGCACAATCTGCAAAGATTACAGGGCTTGTCATCGGCTCTTTTAAAAGCATAATGAAAAAGCTGGATAAACGGGTCTCTGTTGATTTTGTGCCTAAAACCCGCAGTGCGGCACGAATAACATTTCCTGTGGAATTGATGACCCCAGCGACACAAGCATCTGCATCATCGGCTTTTACCATTAAATCTGCAAAATACAGAGGCTCTCTGCTGGTTGTAACCGCTTTCTCCTGAGTCATACCCTTTTTTTCACGTAACTTAAAAAGTATTTCAGCGTAATTGTCATGACTTGTTTCAGGGTTAATGATTTTGATATTTCCCAAGCTTAAATTAAGCTGTTTAAGTTGCTTGGTAATCACGGATGGATCACCCAGTAAGGTTATATTAGCAATACCTTGTTGATCGGCTGCTACGGCGGCATGCAGAATACGGTCATCGCTACTTTCAGGTAAAACAATTCGTTTAGGTGCTTTTTTTGCAAGTGAAATAAAATCAGGATTCATGGCATAGTTTCTTTTGTTTGTTAGGCTTAATGATCAGTGTAATAGCAGTTTAATAAAAAAAACAGCCTTAAAGCGGGGGGGTGGCGTAAATTTAATTCAGCCAGTACACATTATTGTATGCAATGGATACAGCAGATGCCTACCCTCTTTTCAAATTTATTCACTGTTATTAAGCTCCTGACATTCAAGTTCAGATATTTTATTTGCCGCCTCATTAAGTTGTGGCAAATAAGCTTTTAGCTTATCCAGACCGATACGCGCACTGGGTGCATGAACGGCTATTGAGTAGCACACGTCACCTGTTTTATTTTTTACTGGCACAGCTAATGCGATCATCCCAGCAAGGTATTCACCCTCATCAAAACCAACTTCTTCCTCGGCAACCTGTTTCAGTTGGGCACGCAGTGTTTCTACATCTGTAATCGTTTTATTTGTGTGTTTGACTAGGTTTGCTGCTTTTAAATAGCGTTTTTGCCAGCCATTTTTCATGTTTGCCAAAAAAAGTTTTCCTGCTGCAGTGCAATGTAGGGGTAAATGTGAGCCTACGGGTAAATGAATGCGATAAGGCCAGTTACTCTCGATACGATCAAGGTAGATGATTTCATTACCGTCCAGAGCGGTAAGATTGACCGTTTCATTGATAGTCTCAGAAAGGCTTTGCAAAATCATATGCCTATTCGCCGTTATAACGGTGTTAGATAAGACCGCTGTAGCAAGTTTACGCAAGCGCAGCCCACCCACAAAACGCTTACCATTAGGCTCGCGCTGCAACAAGCCTTCTTCCTCTAACTGTTGTGCAATCCGGTGAACGGTTGCCTTGGGAAGGTCTAAATCCTCTGCCAAGTAAGCAGCAGTCAGTGGCTTATCGGCATTCATAATAATTTCTAATAACCTAAATCCACGAATTAATGTTGATTGGGTGGGGGTATCGTCACTACTCATATTGACCTTTAAAGTAAAAATGTCTCTTTAAAATACACGTTTAGAAAACTGATGTATATAAAATTGAGATTATTTGTCTCAATTACAGCAAATAATAGTTGACTTATATTATTGAGACGATTAATCTCGATTAATCAACATTAGCGAATAATGTGCAGTTGCAGCATATAACGGCATATCATCTACGCTAGTACTCATTAGCTAATCAAAGAGGAAATTTAAATGGCTAAAATGACACCCAGTGAAGCATTTGTAGAGACGATGGTCGCAAATGACGTAGACACCATATTCGGCATTATGGGATCTGCATTTATGGACGCGATGGATATATTTGCACCTGCGGGGATTAGTTTAATCCCTGTTGTACATGAGCAAGGTGCAACGCACATGGCTGATGGTTATTCTCGTGCTACAGGTAGACACGGTGTAAGTATTGGTCAAAATGGTCCGGGTATTTCTAACTCTGTAACAGCCGTTGCAGCAGCTTACTGGGCACATACGCCATTAGTAATGATTACTCCTGAAACAGGCACTATGGGTCAAGGCCTTGGTGGTTTCCAGGAAGCTAACCAGCTACCTATGTTCGAAGAGTTCACTAAATATCAGGGTCATGTATGTCATCCTGCGCGTATGGCAGAATTTACAGCAAGATGTTTTGATCGTGCTATGTCTGAAATGGGGCCAACACAATTAAACATTCCTCGTGATTACTTCTACGGTGAAATAGACGTTAAAATTCCTAAGCCAATGCGTTTAGATCGTGGTCCAGGTGGAACACATAGCCTAGACGAAGCAGCAGACTTAATTGCAGGTGCTAAATTTCCAGTAATCATTTCTGGTGGTGGTGTTGTCATGGGTGATGCCGTTGAACAATGTAAAACACTTGCAGAACGTTTAAATGCACCCGTTGTAAACAGCTACCTTCACAATGACTCATTCCCAGCAAGTCACCCACTATGGTGTGGTCCACTTGGGTATCAAGGTTCTAAAGCTTCTATGAAGCTAATCGCACAAGCTGACGTTGTTATCGCTCTAGGTTCACGTCTTGGTCCATTCGGTACTTTGCCACAACATGGCATGGACTACTGGCCAACAGAAGCAAAAATTATTCAGATCGATGCGGATCACAAAATGCTTGGCCTAGTTAAAGACATCTCTGTCGGTATTTGTGGTGACGCAGGTGAAGCAGCAACAGCACTTGTAGATCGCTTGGAAGGTCGTGACCTAACATGTGATGCAAACAAGGATGAGCGTCTTGCAACCATGAACGAAGAAAAATCAGCGTGGGAAAAAGAGCTAACTGAATGGGTTCATGAGAAAGATGATTTCTCTCAGGACATGGTTGAAGAAAATAAAGAGTTTGGCTACCCATCACCACGTCAAGTACTACGTGCATTAGAAAATGCCATGCCAGAAGACGTCATGGTTTCAACAGACATCGGTAACATCAACTCAGTAGCAAACAGCTACCTACGTTTTGAAAAGCCGCGTTCATTCTTCGCAGCAATGAGCTGGGGTAACTGTGGTTACGCATTCCCAACTATCATCGGAGCCAAGAAAGCTGCTCCACATCGTCCAGCCATCTCCTACGCAGGTGACGGCGCATGGGCAATGAGCATGATGGAAACAATGACTTGTGTACGCCATGACATTCCAGTAACTGCCGTTGTATTCCACAACCGCCATTGGGGTGCAGAGAAAAAGAATCAAGTAGATTTTTACGGTCGTCGTTTCACCGCAGCTGAATTAACCGATCAGGATTTCTCAGCCATCGCTAAAGCAATGGGTGCAGAAGCAATCACTGTGACTAAGCTAGAAGAAGTTGGACCAGCGCTAGAAAAAGCAATCGATATGCAAATGAACGAAGGCAAGACAACGATTATCGAAATATTCACCACACGTGAATTAGGCGACCCGTTCCGTAAAGATGCACTAAGCAAGCCAGTACGTTACCTTGAGAAGTACAAAGACTACGTATAATCGTTAGATAATAACGAGTTAGGCTAAAAAGCCCGTTTAACGCAAGTTAAGCGGGCTTTTTTTATATTGAAATCTTTGTATGAGAGGACTAATGAAGTAAATAGAGACCTGTGCACGAAGCGTATAATGCAAAAGAAATGAGCATACTTTTTATAAAAAAGTAACAAAAAAACAGCCTATAAGTACAGGGGTGGGTTTGGAGAAAGGTTAGCAGAAACACCGTACTAATGATTAGATTTTTCTGATAGAATTTTAAGCGTCTGATTTTTATTTTAAATATTAAAACTATAATGTTTCCTGCTAATATTCATTCCCTTGAAACATACTGTTGTGTGTTTAACCACAGAGGAGCGTTTTATGAAGTATGAATGGCGGAAAGAAGAAAAAAATATTTACTTGCCACCTAAAAAGCCTGTGGTGATCGATGTTCCCCAATTTAAATATTTTACAATCAGTGGAAGTGGAAATCCAAACGGTTCATTTTTCTCTGAATGCGTTGAAGCCTTATATGCAGTTTCATATGCAATCCGAATGTCTCACAAAAAAGGTCTTCAACCTGAAGATTTCTACGAATATACAGTGTATCCATTAGAAGGAATTTGGGATATATCAGAAAATGCAAAGAAGTCTTTTGAAGGAACCATTAACAAAGATGAACTTGTTTTTACACTGATGATTCGCCAGCCAAACTTTGTGTCAACTGAATTTGCAGAAATGGCAAAAGAATGGGCAAAAAAGAAAAAGTCCAATTCCCATATTCAAGAACTATCATTTTGCAAAATATCTGATGGAAAATGTATACAAATGATGCATCTTGGTAGTTATGACAATGAACAGGAATCATTTGCAATAATGAATGATTTTGCCAAGAAAAATCAGCTAGAAAGAAAATCAATGAAACATAAGGAAATATATATTTCAGACCCAAGAAAAATAGCACCAGAGAAATTAAAAACAGTTCTACGTTTTGAAGTTAAATAGCTAACATCACACAATAAGTCGTTACACCGGACTCGTTTCACTCGCCGGTGAACTCAACGTTAGCTGAGGAAATATGAATAAAAACTTATTTTACACCTTTATACTTTTATCAAACAGTTTGTTTGCTTCGAATATTGATGACCAATTAGCAGAGAATTGTGGTAGATATGCAAAGGTACTCACGAAAGACTACGAATTTTCTCAGTACATAAAATCTTCGAATAGAAATATTCGTAAAATTTTAATTCGAGATATTGTTTCTCCAGAAGCTTATCTTTCAACACTAGAAACTCTGAAGCCAAAAAACGATTGGGCTAAAACTCTTGATAATTACTGTTTTTTCTTTTATCCAGTTGAGAGTAAGCTAGTATCAACTTTCAAAAAAAGGGAAGCACTTTTTATTCACTACGACTCAAAGTACATAACCAATTCCTCTGCTACTTTAGAGGCTGGTAAAAAAACATTGAAACGTATCGATGAAGAAGCCCTAGTTGTCTTATCTGAATTAAAGAAATATGCACAGGATCTTTCATTGAATTATATCGTCGTTAGACCTGCTATTAAGCATATAGATGTTATTGACGGTAAAGAAACGGTGTTAAAAAATAGGGGTGGAAAGGACTATAAGTTTTATACTTATAACTATAAAGATTGGCTACAGGAATAACGGTAGCGTGATTTTTCAGCCAACAAGTGACTTCATCGGAAAAACCACTCGCTCACGCTTGTTGTTTTCTGCTAAGCAAGGCGTTCTGGCTATAGAAAAACCTATCCAACTCGATTTAAAATATTTTTCCAGTTATTCTGAATTTATAACTTATTGTATTTATTCGTTATTATTTTTTGTAACGTTTTAAGGCTCCACAAAAACAAGTGTTTTTGTCAAAATAGAGGTTTTTTTACAGTCTCATTATGTGTAAAAAGATCAAAAGTGCCTTATCGTACTAACATTATTAAAACGGATATAAAAGATAAAAAATGACATATGAAGTTTATTTAGGAATTGGTTTATTTTTATTATGCGTTTCTATTATCCTTATTCTAAGGCAAATAAATTTTAGTAAAAACAAAGTTGAAACTTCAGGCCGAGTAATCTTTATTCGTCGTGAAGATCCTGTTTATGAAGATGAGTCAGCTGTTTTTTTCCCAGTTGTTGAGTTTAATGACTTAAAAGGAAATATTGTAACATTTGAATGTATTGGCTCTGCTTATAAATTCGGATTAAAAGAAGGGAAAACGGTAAAAATATTATATGATGTGAACAACCCCAAAAGAGCTTTAATAAAATCTTGGTGGCGTCGTTGGGTTGTATTAATAGTTTGCTTATCTTTTGGTATTTTATGTACTTACCTAAGTTTTACTAACTACACATAACAAGTAACCATACAAGTGACAGTAGTTTCAAGTTAAGCTTTAAGCTAAATTTTCATCCCATATCTCTCCTTTTTTGACTATTGTGTTAAGAATGGTAATCATCTTTCTCAAACAACCATTAAGCCTTTAGCTCAAGTCAAAAAAACTGCCCATAAGTGCGGGGGTGGCTTTAAATAGTAAGGTGGTAGCGTGTAACTCACTGAAAACAGGGTGAATACATTATTTACTCGCACTATCAGAGCACTCAAGTTGTTCCAGTGATGCCATGAGTTTTTTTAAGAGTTTATCTAGCTGATGGCGTTCATCCACTGTCATGACAGACATGATATGTTCTTCATTTTCTGCATGTTTTATCACTGCTGAAGAGACCAATTCCCGCCCTTTTTCTGTCAGTTGCACTAGCTTACTTCTCGCATCTTGTGGATCTGGCTTTCGTTTTACCAGTCCACGCGCTTCTAAGCGATTCATACGATTTGTCATCGTGCCTGAGCTAATCATTAGCGAAGATAATAGTGGTGTCGGTGCCAAGCAATATGGCTCACCAGATCTCCTTAGTGTCGCTAATACATCAAATTCCCAGCTGGTGAGTGAATATTGTACAAAGATGGATTCAAGTCTTGGTTGCAACAGGAAGGCGCAGCGTTTCATCCTGCCAATGGTACCCATTGCATCGGTTTGCATTTCAGGGTATTCCCTGCTCCACTGTTCAAGAATTTTGTCTACAGCATCATTTTGTTCTTGCATCACAAATACCTTTCTAGATTTATCTTGATATTAAGATAAGAAACCTATAGGCTTTACTATATCTTAATATCAAGATAAATAATAGGATTAGATCATGAAAATGAAGTTACTGCTGGCTAGCACGGCTCTAGGGCCTATTATCTGGGGAACAACCTATATTGTAACGACCGAGTTGTTACCGCTAGATAAACCTTTTTTGACTGCATTTATTAGAGCATTTCCCGCTGGCTTGATATTAATTTTACTCAGCCGTTCTTGGCCGCTAAAAAAAGAATGGGGGAAACTATTTTTACTAGGGGTACTTAATATTGGCTGTTTTCAAGCTATGTTATTTGTTGCGGCATACCGATTGCCAGGAGGCATTGCAGCTATCTTTAGTGCAACTCAGCCACTCATTGTTTTGTTTCTTGTTTGGTGGATTGATAAGGTTTCTCCCTCATACGCAGCATTGATTAGTTACTGTTTGAGTATTGTGGGTATGGCAATGCTTGTGATGACTCCAACCACTCAGCTAGATCACCTTGGTATCGCGGCTGCCCTGCTAGGTTCTCTCAGTATGGGTATAGGTACATTTCTCACAAAGAAATGGAAGCATTCATTATCTATCATTGGATTTACGGGTTGGCAGCTACTTTTTGGCAGTTTTATTCTGCTGCCCCTCACACTGTTTCTTGAACTACCGCTACCAGAGTTAACGATAAATAATCTATTGGGATACACATACCTGACCATTTTTGGAGCAATTATTTCTTATTTTTTATGGTTCAAGGGCGTTGAGCATTTATCTGCTATAGCCGTTTCATCTCTAGTGCTGTTGAGCCCATTAACTGCTGCTTTATTAGGGTGGGTTTTTCTTGGCGAAAAATTAACAACCATTTCCATACTAGGATTCACGATCGTTATTGCGAGCATCCTGATTATTCAGATTTCATTATCCAGACAACACACAAGGACCACATAGCATGAAAACCACAATTAAATCCGCCATTCAAAATCGACTTTCAACAGGACATTTTTGCAGTGATATTCCTTTGACCGAAGAGATAGTTATTGAATTAGTAGAAATGGCTACGCAAGCACCATCTGCCTTTAATATGCAAAACTGGAAGTTTATCGCAGTCCAATCAAAAGACCAAAAACGTAAACTTAAAGATGCTGCATTTGGTCAAGCTCAGGTTGAGCAGGCTGCGGTAACATTTATTGTCTGTGGTCTTCTTGATGGATATAAATCTTTATCAGATACGCTCAAACCCTCAGTTGAACAAGGAATTATTGACGAGGATACCGCAAACACATGGGTAAATATGGTCTATCAAAGTCATCATCACAACCCTTCTGTGCGTCGTGATGAGGCAATACGTTCAGCATCATTAGCTGCAATGACCTTAATGCTTGCTGCAGAAGGTATGGGACTTTCGACAGGCCCTATTGGTGGGTTTGACACAACAGTGCTTGCTGATTTTTTTAACCTTGATGAAGCAACACTGCCAGTTATGTTGATAACTGTAGGCTATCCATCCCAACAAAACTGGTCTCGTAAAATACGTAAAACACCTGATCAAGTACTAGACATTATTTAGTTCCACCCTTACTAATGCCCAGTTTAACTTTTTTGAGCATTTTTCTGCCTGATTTCTACCTAAGTTATTGATTAAAATATTAGGAAACATTTCAATGTATTTTTCCCCACACCCACCCCCCTACTTTCAGGCTATTTTTATTCATCACCTATTCACTGGGGCTATATCGTAGTGATTCTTATTCATTGAAGACTTTGATAAAACTACCGAGCGTGTCAACTTCAAGGCGCACGACGCACAGAAAGCGGCGTTTACACAAAGTAAATGAGCATTTTGAGAACCGTTCAACGCAGACATTGACTCGCACAGATGGTTCTGCAAAGCCTTCTCATTGTAATCACTACGATTATTCAAACATATAGTCGATATTTTGAAAGAAAAAATCGCTAGGAACGTATCAGTTTCATGACTCATGTCGGATTATCAACAATAATCGTATGTTTTATATCCCTACCTTATAAAATCAGTTAGGTTTAGCGTTTACTTATGTCAAAATACGGCCCTTTCTGAAATGGACTCTTTATTTAAGAGACTGCTTAATTCGTAATCATTAAAAAATGACTGAATACTTACTTATCATCGTCGCAACTGTCTGGGTGAACAATATTGTTCTCGCTCAATTTCTTGGTTTGTGCCCATTTATGGGGGTTTCACGCAAGCTTGAAACGGCAATGGGCATGGGGTTGGCAACAACATTTGTGCTTACGCTATCCTCTATCTCAAGCTATCTGGTTCATGAATATTTATTAGTGCCTTTTGAGCTTGAGTATTTACGCACGATTAGTTTTATTCTTGTAATTGCGGCAATTGTGGGGTTTACCGAGTTGGTGGTGCATAAAACCAGCCCGTTACTACACAATGTATTAGGCATTTATTTACCGTTAATTACAACAAACTGCGCTGTACTGGGGGTGGCTTTGTTGAATGTTCAGCAGTCTAATGATTTTATAGAATCTGCCTTGTACGGTTTTGGTTCTGCTCTTGGCTTTACGCTGGTTTTAGTATTATTCGCAGCGATGCGTGAACGCCTTGCGGCAGCGGATGTACCCGAGGCTTTTCAGGGCAATGCCATTGGTATGATTACTGCTGGTTTAATGGCGTTGGCGTTTATGGGTTTTACAGGATTAATCAAAGGCTGATATGTTAACCGCGATTCTTGTACTGGTTGGTCTTGCTGTCTTTTTTGGGTTGGTGCTTGGCTATGCCTCGGTGAAATTCAAGGTTGAAGGTGATCCTTTGTCTGATCAGGTAGACAGCCTGCTTCCCCAGACCCAATGTGGCCAATGTAGTTATGCAGGTTGTAGACCTTATGCCGAAGCGATTGCCAAGGGCGAAGCACCTATTAATAAGTGTCCACCTGGTGGTGAAACCACCATTTTAGCCTTGGCTGATTTATTGGATATTGAGCCAATGGAACTTGATGAGGCGGTCGAAGCGGCACCTGAGTCTCCTGAAGTTGCAGTGATTATCGAAAAGGATTGTATTGGCTGTACACTCTGTATTCAGGCCTGCCCTGTGGATGCTATTGCTGGTGCAGCGAAACTTATGCATACCGTAATTGAATCTGAGTGTACGGGCTGCGAATTATGCTTGCCACCCTGCCCTGTTGATTGCATTGTGATGGAGCCTGTTAAAAAGACACCCGATAGCTGGAAATGGATTGAGCCAGAGCCTGTAGAAAAAACCTATCCAGTTATACCAATTATTGAGACTCTGATTAAAGACTTACCTGTCATTGTGAAGTCTCCTCCGTCAAACGACATAGAGGACAGTCCATCAGATTCTACCGAGACTGAGCAGTCATCAGCTTCTTCTGACTCTAAACGAGGAGTGGCATGACGATGAATGCCTCTCTTTCACCAAATACAAGCCATTCACCTAAGACAATCACTGGGGAAATGACTCACTCAACAGGTACAGATACAAATAGCTTAGCAAACACACAGAATGTAAAACTGTATAAGTTCCATGGTGGCGTACACCCTCCTTTTCATAAAGTAGACTCCAATCAAACACCGATTGAGTTTGCTGGCATCCCCCAGCAGTTAATTGTCCCGATTCACCAACATATCGGTAAAAGTGCCGAACTTGTGGTTAATGTTGGTGATAAGGTAAAAAAAGGACAATTAATTGCTAAAAAATCTGATGTAATTAGTGCTGCCATCCATGCTCCCACTTCAGGTGAAATACGTTTTATTGGTGAACACTCCATTCCACACCCATCTGGTCTGACTGAAATCTGTGCCATTATTGAAACAGATGGAAACGATGACTGGGGTGACTATAAATTAGCTCCTATCGAGACTCCTGAAACTACGGATCCAGCAGCGTTATTAGCACGTATCGAAGAAGCAGGCATCGTGGGTTTGGGCGGGGCTGTTTTTCCTACTTCGGTGAAATTGGCAAGCTCTCAACGCTCAGTACAAACAGGCCATCCTGTTGACACTTTGATTATTAATGCGGCTGAATGCGAACCCTATATCACCTGTGATGATCGCCTAATGCAAGATCGTAGCGCAGATATTGTAAAAGGAATACAGGTTATACAAGCCCTCGTGCATCCTAAAAAATGTCAAATTGCTATTGAAGATAATAAGCCAGAGGCTATTTCTGCCATGCGTAAAGCCACGGCAAACGTAGCTAATACGGATGTTGTTGTTATCCCGACTATTTATCCAAGTGGGGGTGAAAAACAGCTGATTGAAATACTCACCGGCAAGGAAGTCAGATCGGGCGGATTGCCGATTGAATTAGGCTTAGTGTGTTTAAACGTAGGAACAACATACAGTATTTATAAAGCAGTTTATCAAGGTGAACCCCTATTATCTCGCATCATTACAGTTACTGGAAATGGTATTCTGCGTCCCCAAAACTTTGAAGTACTTATTGGTACACCGTTTAGTCATCTGGCAAAACAAGCGGGGGGGTATACAAAAATGGCAGAAAACCTGATCATGGGTGGGCCAATGATGGGATTTGCGATACCCGATGATGATCTGCCTGTAATTAAAGCAAGCAACTGCGCCTTGTATATTTCATCAGTTTCATTACATGAATCTAATGCTTCATTTTCCAATCAACCGACATTACCCTGCATACGCTGCGGTAAATGTATGGAAGTGTGCCCTGTTAAATTATTGCCGCAACAGCTTTACTGGCATATTCGTGCAAAGGACTTTGAAAAAGCAGAAGAACACAATCTCAGAGACTGTATTGATTGTGGTTGCTGTAGTTATGTTTGCCCTAGCCATATTCCTCTTGTTGATTATTTTAGATTTGCTAAAGGCGAAATTCGTGAACAGAAACGTGCTCAGGAAAAAGCCGATCGATCACGTCAGCGACACGAATTTTTACTCTTTAGAAAAGAAAGAGAGAAGCGCGAACGAGAAGAAAAACGTGCCGCACACAAAGCAGCACTCCAAGAGAAAAAAGCGGCGGCAGCCAAAGCTACTGGTGCTACGGATAAGGCAGAAGAAAAACCCACCTCAGCCAAAGCAGATGCCATAAAAGCGGCAATGGAAAGAGCCAAAGCAAAAAAACAAGCACGCGCTGAATCTGCAAAAGCAGAAACGGGGGATAAGCCGAGCGATGAAACATCTATCGACAGCAAAGCAGAGGCAATAAAAGCGGCAGTAGAAAGAGCCAAGGCAAAAAAACAAGCACGTGCTGAATCAACAAAATCAGAAGCTAGCGATAAGCCCAACACTAAACCAAGTGGTGACAGTAAAGCTCCTACCGATTCCCAAGCCAATAATAAAGAAGAAGCTTAATTAATAATGAAGTTCAAAACAAAAACATCCCCCTTCTTTAATAGCAGCCAAAACATCAATACAGTGATGTTGCAGGTCTTAATTGCCTTAATACCGGGTACGCTGACGCTGACGTATTTTTTTGGTATGGGGATATTACTCAATGTCATTATCTCTATGGTATTTGCTGTAAGCCTGGAAACCTTGGCACTGGTAATTCGTAAACGTCCTGTGCTAACTTTTCTTAGTGATCTCAGCGCCATTGTGACCGCGTGGCTATTTGCCTTAACACTACCTCCACTCGTGCCATGGTGGATTATTTTTGTGGGTATTTTCTTTGCCATTATTGTGGCTAAGCAACTCTATGGGGGCTTAGGATATAACCCGTTTAATCCCGCTATGATTGGTTTTGCAGTTTTAATTGTCTCTTTTCCCTTTGAAATGAGCCAGTGGATACACCCCCGTACTTTGGGCGATTATAACTTTGGCTTTATAGAACAGTTGAGATTCATTTTTGGTGAGGAGAAACCCGTATGGGATGCAATTACCATGGCAACACCGCTGGATGAGATAAAAACAGGACTTCGAGCAGGAACAGGCTATAGCAATGTGCTTGAAACATCATCGTATCTAAATGCCTTATCACAAAATACTTGGGTTTGGAGTAGTCTGGCTTTCTTTTTGGGTGGTATTTGGTTGCTCTATAAAAAAGTGATTCAATGGCAGATACCTGCTGCACTACTCGGTTGTCTGGGTTTAATTTCAACTATTTTTTATCTTTTACCCGGCGATAATTTTGCTAGCCCTCTATTCCACATGACCAGTGGTGCGACCCTATTAGGTGCATTTTTTATTGCAACCGATCCTGTTTCAGCAAGTACTACACCTGTTGGAAAACTCATTTATGGCGCAAGCATTGGTTTATTCATTTATATTATTCGAGTTTGGGGCAATTACCCCGATGCGGTAGCTTTTGCCGTATTAATTATGAATATGGCAGTACCAATGATTGATTACTACACACAGCCCCGCGTATTTGGACATCAATCTGCACCTTTTTCTTTATCTACCTTGGCACAAAGAAAGCAGGATAAAAAACAGGATAACAAGCCGTGAAGAAGCATTACGAAGCCATGAAAAAAGCGGGTTCTTCGCTCGCCTTTTTTGCATTCATCTGTGTCGTTCTGGTTGCCACGACAAACAACCTTACCAAACAAAAAATAGCTGATAATCAGGCAAAGATGCTCTTAAAAGCACTCAATGAGATTACCCCAGAAGATTCCTATGACAATGATTTAGCAAATAGTAAAAAAATCATAGCAGCATCTGAAAATGGCTTTAATCATGATACCCCCGTTTATCTTGCTACCCGAAAAGGTAAGCCAGTCAGTGCTATTTTTGAAGTCACTACCTTAAAAGGATATGGTGGTGCGATCACATTACTACTCGGCATTAATGCTAAGGATAAGTCCGTAAAAGGACTGCGTGTGATACAACACCACGAAACCCCTGGTCTGGGTGATAAAATGGAAATTCGTAAAAGTGATTGGGTACTTGGCTTTAATGGTAAATCCCTAGGCAACCCTGATATTGAGCAATGGCAAGTAAAAAAAGATGGCGGTGAGTTTGATCAATTTACTGGCGCTACTATTACTCCAAGAGCCATCGTAAACGTAGCCCGCTCAACATTACTTTACGCACAGAAAAATATGGATAAATTGTTTTTGCCAGAGCCAGAAACGAAGACACAGGCACAAACAAAACCTGAGGATTCTCACTAATGTCGGCAACATCACCCACAGATACAGGTATCGAAGTAGACGAAGTAAGCAACACTAGCAAAGGTGCGCTATGGAATCGTACTGAGCGCAAAAAAATCACGATGGATGGGCTTTGGTACAATAACCCTGGCTTGGTGCAATTATTAGGTTTATGTCCATTACTTGCCGTAACGGGTAATTTAATTAACGGTTTAGGTTTGGGTATTGCCACCATTATTACGCTAACAGTGTCTAATCTAGTGATCGCCTTTACCCGTCATTGGGTACGCAAAGAAATCCGTATTCCGTATTACGTTCTGGTGATTGCATCCATTGTCACCATGATTGATTTAATGATGAATGCACTCACACCCGAACTACATAGTGTTCTGGGTATTTTTATTCCCTTGATTGTAACCAACTGTTTGATTATTGGTCGTGCTGAAGCTTTTGCCTCCAAAAATACAATCAAACGCGCTGCACTAGATGGCTTTATGATGGGCTTAGGCTTTGCACTAGTATTAATCACTTTAGGTGCCATTCGTGAAATAATAGGAAGTGGTACCTTATTTTCTGATGCCTCACTAATGTTTGGTGATGTAGCCAAAGATTGGTACATCACCCCCTTTGATGATTACCAAGGGTTTTTGCTTGCTATTTTGCCTCCGGGTGCTTTTTTAGTGATGGGGCTACTGATAGCAGCAAAGAATATCATTGATAAAAAGTTAAAAGCTTAACCTGGCGATGTTGTATTTATTAGTGGTGAAATATAAGCATTAATATCATTGTCATTTAATTCGGCACTCTCATCATACCACCAGCCACTCAATGCGGTGACTTCACCCAAGGTTACATCAAAAGCGTCGGAAAATAATGTCATCCATTCCAACTGCTGCTCAATTTTTTCATCTAAAACCAAAAAACGTAACATCTCAGACGGCGCTTTGCCTTCTGCGGCCATGGTTTTTAAGGTTGAAATAATCTCATCACGTTGCATTGTTTATTTACTCTCTTTTATATCAATTAACAAGAAGGCTTTGCAAAACCACCTGCGCAAGACAATTTCTGCGTTGCGCGGTGCTCAAAATGCGCATTTACTCTGTGTAAACTCTGCTTTCTGTGCGCCCTGAAGTTGACACGCTTGGTAGGTTTTTATCAAAGCCTTCTAACAAACCACAAAGCTGATTAGGCTAGTTACACTCGTTAAACAATTTAATCTCACACCTTGCACATTTATTATCATCCAATCGCTTTTTGATTAAGCGAATTGCCTGAGACTTGGAATCAAAAAAGTGATCATTACCAATCATTGTGACAAGTTGAGACTTCGCAGCATCTGCATAGACCGCAGGTTTCATACCGACAAAATACAAACCACCGCCTTGCCTAAACAAACGCTTATTTTCAGCAACCAGCATTTCAGCACCAGCCAAATCAATGAAATTAATGCCACTTGCTTCAATCAATATGTGATAGATATTTTCAGTATCTGAAATTTTCGCAAAGTTCTTCTGGATGTGATTCACCGAACCGAAATATATCGACATATCAATACGAATAATTTTCAGCTGAGGACATTGTAAAATGGTTTTTTCTCTTATATCAATAAACTTGCGATGGGTATTTTTAGGGCCATCATCAATGGATAATACGGGAATTTTAGGGGTAGAAGTTTTGGCTAAAAATAGCACCAGTGACAGCAAGACACCCAAATAAATAGCAAACTCAAGCTCCAAAAATAAGGTAGCAAAAAAAGTCGTAATTAACACCGAAGATTCAGACTTACTAAAGGCCAATGTTTGTTTTATATGTGGAATATCAATCAGATTATATGCCACCAACAATATCACGCCACCCATTGAAGCAATCGGTAAATAAGCGGTTAATGGCGCAACCAACAGGATAATAACCATTAAGAATAATGCGGCAAAAATGGCAGATAATGGCGTTCTTGCTCCCGCCTCATAGTTAATCCCTGAGCGTGTAAATGAACCAGAACCTGCATAACTTGAAAAAAAACTGCCGATTATATTCGACATTCCCTGTCCAATAAATTCCTGATTGGGATCAATACGTTGATCAGACCTCGTTGAAATTGCCCGACTGATAGATACCGCTTCTATCAAACCCAGCAAAGCAATGGCAAAGGCTTCCGAGGTTAATAGCCGTAGCTTAGAAAAGGAAAAATCAGGCAGTGACATCGGGGGTAGATGGCGAGGAATTTCCCCAACAAGCTTAATCTCATCGGTGAACTTACCAAAAAATAAGGCAATCAAACTACCAACAATCATCCCAAACAATAAATAAGGGGAACGGGAATTAAACTTTTTCAAAGCAAGTGCAGCAACCATTGTTGCAATAGCGATAAGTACCAGATAGATATTGGTTTGAGCAAAGTTAGAAAAAATCTCAAACCACGTATGTATAAAAGACTCCCCTTTAGCCACATAAATGCCTGTAATATTCTTCATCTGGCTGGTTGCAATTAAAATGGCTGCACCGGCAGTAAAGCCGATAATTACCGTATGAGAAACAAAATTAGCCAACGCCCCCAAGCGTGCCAAACCAAAACTTAGCTGATAAACACCAGCAAGAAAAGTCAGTGTGAGTGCCAGTGAAACAAATTCAGGTGTACCGGGTTCGGCATGGTGACTCACCGCAGAAAAAATAACAATTGAAATGGCTGTCGTCGGCCCTGAAACTAAATGGAAGGATGAACCAAACAAGGCCGCGATTATAGGCGTCACCATTGCCGTATATAGGCCATATTCAGGTGGAAGACCAGCAATTGTAGCGAATGCTACCCCTTGTGGTAATACGATAACCGCACCGGTTAGCCCCGCGATAATATCGGCTTTTAGCGTCTCTTTATTTAAGAGTTTCAACCAGGCTAGAAAAGGAAACAGCGCTTCGAGTTTCATCAGTTCATCACTATCTTGGGGAGCATTAACTATGAATGCGGATTGTATGCCTCTAAACCGATTAGCTCAAGGATAAAAAGATGTCAAGCATGTATTAAAAGGCTTTGTACATAAATAGCCACCCCCCTACTTTGGAGGCATTTTTAGTACAGAGAGTTTTGCACAAAATATATAGTGAAAGAAAAATGAGCGTTATTTTCAAAATTTTTATAGAGGATGGATAATAGTAAGGCTATTGACTACTTTTTTTAGGAATAAGCTTGGGATATTCACACCCTTTCTATCCGCCATATCTCGTCATGCAACGGTTTTTTATATCAACGATTTCTTTGTATCAATATATCAATCCTCCTCAATCATTTTAAAATAATTGTTCAAATTCTCTTTTAACTGAAAAAGCGCTTTATTGATTTGTTCTTTCTCTGGGCCTTCATATTTCAAGCCTTCCAGCAAAATACGAGATAGATTTTTATTCACTCGCTTAATCGGACTTTTTAACAAGGTGTATTCTTTTGGTAAGGGTATAAACTGTTCATTTTCTTCAATGGCAGCCTCAATCCCACCCTGCTTTACCGCCTTGATAATTTTTTTGGCTTCTTTGACTGTTTTATCGGTAATCAAAGGAAGCACTTTATCTTGTAATTCTTTATTCAGTTGAATAATCTCATTGGTCTGGCTCGCATTCAGCTCACCTTGGCTACGTGCTTGTTTTACCGAATCAGCCGCTAATTCATCACGCTTAATCGCGCTTTTAATCACAGATTTTGATAGTCCTGTTTTCTCTGAGGTAATGGCAGCAAAAGAATCATTATCTACTTTTTCCTGCTCTTTCTCTTTCAGCTTATTTTCAGGGTTTAATGATTCATTCGAAACATCAATTTTGATGGCATTCGGGTTTAATTGCTCATAAATTTCACGACCACGATTCAAATACTTCTCCAGCTCCAGCCGATTCAATGGCTCACGCACCAGATTTTCATCAATAGAAATCAACTCCTGTTGCAGTAAATCACGATCTACCACATGCACTTCAACTTCTTTCCAACCCAGTTCTGTGATTGCCTGAAAGCGGCGAGAACCTGCTATCAGTTCATTCTCTTTATTCACCGTTAACGGGTTGATTAAACCGATACTTTCGATACTCTTTTTTAAAGACTCAACATCAGTCCCGTGACGCAAGTATTTACTATTTCTTTTAATATCAGAGAGTTGACGAGTCTCAAGTTTCATTTTCAGCTATCCTGGTTTTTTTAAGAGGGGTATTCTAGGTAATTAAGTGTTGTTTAGATAGCCTTTGTATTAGAAAAAAATGGCTATAAGTAGGGGGGTGGGTTTTTTCACTAATCTGCTGTTCCAAACCTGTTACTTTAAGGTAAATAAGGTAAACTAGCCGGCCTTGTTAATTTGCAGCTAACGGTATGAAAAATACCGGTAAATAGACTCATCCAAACGTAGTTAAATAATATGACAACAACTGATATTTTTGCCTTTTTTGCCGCCTTATTCTCAATGATGAATCCGATTGGTGGTGTCGGTATTTTTGCTAGCCTTACGGCGAATAGAACAGAGGAAGAATCCAAAAAAATTGCAAAAACCAGTGCTTTTGCATCTGCCATTACCTTGCTTGTGGTTATTTGGGCGGGTGGTGGATTCCTCCAATTATTTGGCATTACTGTCAATGAAATCAGAGTCGCGGGCGGTTTAATTATTTTACTCATCGGCTTACATATGCTGTTTAATAAAGATGATCATCGCACCAGTTCTGCTGAAACAACCGTTCATTCAAATCACGAATCTATAGCCGTTGTTCCCCTAGCCATTCCCTTGCTTGCGGGGCCAGGAACAATGGCTACCGTTATTGTTGCCAGCCAGAATCATCATGGCGTTAGCTCGGATTTTATCCTTTCATTGGTTGTGATTATCGTTAGTGCAATCACTGGGGTACTATTTACTTATTCACGAATTGTGGCTAACTATTTAGGTGAAAGTGGCATGGCGATTGTTTCTAGAGTCATGGGAATGATCCTAATGGCAATCGCTGTCGGCATGCTCGCAGAAGGCTTACGCGCAATGTTCCCTGTGCTCAGATAAACCTATTGAGACCTTAAACTTGGTCTGTTTTGTTAGTGGCGCAGCTAACACAAATACCAGTGATGTAAAAAAACGCCTGCAAGTACGGGGATGGGTATGGGTCTAGTGAAAGGTCAGCTGACACACCGTACTAATAATTAGATTTTTCTGATAGAGTTTTAAGCGTCTGGTTTTTATTTTAAATATTAAAACGGTAATATTTCCTACTAATATTGTTTTATGGGAAGCATTCCCTTAAAATATACTGTTATCTTTTCAAGTTCAAGAGGCAACGATAGCAGACATAGAGTAAAATTAAAAAGAGGAAAAAATTATGAACAAAGTATTAATCATCAATGCAAGTGTAAGAAATGAAAAATCTCACAGCCGAAAACTAACACAACTTTTTAAGGATAACTGGAAAAAGAAAAATCCTGATGATATGTTTACTCATCGAGAAGTTGGCCTGGAGGAAATTCCACCTATAAATGAAAACTGGATTGCAAGTGCATTCATTGAGCCTCAAGATAGAACTGAAGAAAATCAGTCAGGCGTTGAATTGAGTGATAAGTTAGTCAAAGAGTTTAAGGAACACAACATTTATGTTATTGGTACGCCAATGTATAATTGGGCAATACCAAGCGGACTAAAGTCCTATATAGACCAACTTATGAGAATAAACGAAACTTGGAAATTTCGCTCTGGAAAACCTGACGGAGATTATGTTGGTCTTCTTAAAGACAAAAAAATGTTTATTCTTTCAAGTCGTGGTGACACAGGA